>JAEEGF011920228.1_pt1 | contig 13523 bp, 16 predicted proteins | sample 9134171 | NCBI WGS metagenome assembly JAEEGF01 (sample SAMN16246542, study PRJNA631951) | gut metagenome | biome: gut microbiome; feature: rumen; material: AP-attached | host: Bos | place: Iran: Karaj | collected 2018-10
CATAACACAGCTATTGTAAATTTATCTTTTATCATATGATATTTTATGCAATATATTATGTCAAGAATAATTCCCCGGGATGTCAAAAACACCCCGGCCTGTGGCCGAGGTGCCTGTTCCTCATCAATAAATATCATTCCTCAAGGCTATTTTTTCAATGTGTTTGCAATAACAACATTGATCGATTCAACCTCGATCTTCTCCCATACTCCTGCCAGAACATAAGGTTCACCTGCCAGATAATCGTCCAATTCCTTACGGCTCGGGAAGTCCATGATAAGAGCCGAGCCTTTCATCTTGCCTTCATCATCCAGAAGACCCCCCGCACTTATGATATGGTCGCTTAGCTTCGCCATCCCTTCAAGGTGATTCGGACGAACCTCCATTCTTTTATCGAGTTTTCCTGCGCCGTCATAGGCTCTGATAAGAAACTGCATATACTAATCCTCCTGGTCATCATTATACAACAAAAAACCACTTCCTCGAAATTTTTTAAAGAAGCGGTCTTATTTGCTTTGCACATTTCTTATTGACCAGGTTCTTCCGATCAGGATCTGGCCCAGGAAGCGATATATTCGATGTCACTCGGTCTGGAATTGCAGCAGCCTCCGATAAGGTCTGCTCCTTCCTCATGCCATTTTTTTGCTCTCTCGATAAATGTCTTTACTCTTTCTTCTTCCTCTTTGGAGATAAGCTTCCATTTCCAGCGGACAGACTTCTCATCGTAATGAAGGCCCACATTGGGATAGATCACGATCAGCTTATCTGTGGCAGATCTGATGTTTGCAATAAGGGAAGACACATATCTTGGTTCCACACAATTGACGCCTATAGCTACCACCTGATCATAGGCGTCTATAGCCTTAGCTGCATCCTTAATAGGGGAACCGTCACTGAGAGAATCATTGCTTCGTGAATTGAAGCTTACCCATACAGGAACATTGGGATGATTCTCCTTCAGATAATCAAGCACGGCTATAGGCTCTATAAGAGCCGGAGTCGTCTCAATGGCAAGGACATCCACTCCCTCATCCAGAAGCCATTCAATACGGCTTCTGTGGAATTCCCTGATTTCTTCTGCATCGATCTTCTCGTTGTAACCTATATATTCCGAACCGTCGGCAAAATAAGCCGCATAGGGTCCAAGGGATCCTACTACCAGCGGATATGGACGACGGGCTTTCTCTTCATCGCTCAGTTCATTGTAGAATCTGTCTCTGGCACTTTTTACTATCTGAACAGCCTTGCGGATGTATTTTTCGGCATCGGCTTCTGAATAGCCGCTGTCGGTAAAACCTGCAAGGGAGGCCTGATAAGTGGCTGTGATACCCACATCGGCTCCCGCCTTGAAATAATCATAGTGTACCTGCTCCAGGAGTTCCGGCTTCTCAGCCAGGGCCTTGGCAGACCAGAGATTGTCTTTGACATCAAAGCCACGCCGCTCCACTTCGGAGCCAACACCTCCGTCCAGTATCAGGAGTCCGTATTCATCTACTATAGACTTTATGCTCATATATTTTTCCTACCTCTAACCAATCAAAGAATATTCTCTCTGTATACTTCTTAAGAAAGTCTTGGTGCGAAGTTCTCTCGGACGGCCCAGGACCTCAGAGGCTCTTCCTTTTTCCACCACTTCACCGTTGTCTATGAAGACCACTTCGTCCGCTACTTCCGCTGCAAAGGACAACTCGTGAGTAACAACTATCAGAGTGATACCTTCCTTAGCCACCTTTTTGATGACATCCAGTACCCCGTCTACAAGCTCCGGATCCAGAGCAGATGTGGGCTCATCCAGAAGGATAAGTTCCGGTTCCAGGGCAAGAGCTCTGGCAATGGCTATTCTCTGCTGCTGACCGCCGGAAAGACTTGAAGGATAATATTCGAAACGCTCTCTTGGAAGAGACACTTTATCAAGAAGTTCTTCCGCTATCTCCCTTGCTTTTTTCTTGGGATATTTCTTAACCACAGTAAGAGCCAGCATGACATTCTCTATGGCAGTCTTGTTGCGGAAAAGATTGTAATTCTGGAATACAAAAGCCGTCTTGCGCTGAAGTTCCAGGATCTCTTTTTTCTTGGAACTGCCTGCAACCACGCGCTTTCCACCGATTGAGATAACACCCTCATCGGGACTCTCAAGATGGTTGATGCAGCGCAAGAATGTGGTCTTGCCGGAACCGGAAGGGCCGATGATAGCTACCACCTTGCCGTCCTCCACATTCAGGTCAATACCCTTAAGTATCTCTGTGTTGTTGTATCTTTTCTTAATGTTATTGATCCTTATCATGCTGTCACCTCGTTTACACAATAGATCTTTCGTATCGCTTAATATATTCCTCGGTTTTTTTGATCAGTAATTCCACCACTATACATATGCCCCAGTAGACCAACGCCGCAGCTATATATACCTCCAGGTAGTTGAAGACCCTTGCTCCAAGGATCTTGGCCTGTGCCAGGATATCGATAACACCGGCCACGAATACCAGAGAGGTATCCTTGATGGCACTTATAAGAGCATTACCGAAATTGGGAAGTGCTATGACAAAGGCCTGGGGAATGACCACATGGATCATGGTCTGTGCCCCGGTCATACCCACGGAAGTAGCCGCTTCCATCTGACCTCTGCCCACCGCTTCTATGGCGGACCTGATGGTCTCTGCCTCATAAGCACCTATGTTGATGCTGTAAGCTACCAACACATATATCACTCCGGGGATCAAATTGACATCCACCGCCAGCATCTTATTGAAGTTGACCTGCTCATAGTAGATGATCTTGGGTATTCCGTAGCAGATGATATAGAGCTGTACCAACACCGGCGTACCTCTTATGAAAGATATATAGAGATCCGCCAGCCTCTGAAGCACCGGGACCTTGTATATCTTGATCAGGGCTACAATGAAGCCTATGATCACAGCCGCCACAAATGAAGCAACGGAGATAAGCAAGGTCACCGGAAGCTTTGCTAAGATCTTTGGAAAGCATTCTATAAAGAATTCAAAATCGAATAGTTTCAAAACACACCTCTGTTATTCGTAGTCCTTGAGGTCCGGAGTATAATCGTCGCCGGTCCATTTCTTAGACAGCTCTGCAAGAGAGCCATCGGCTATGATCTCTCTTATAACAGGATCTATGGCATCCTTGTAAGACTGTCCGTCGGGAGTCTTGGCAAAAACGATTGCTGCAGGATCACTCTTAACGGGAGTTGATACGATCTCAAGATCCAGGTTATTATCCTTGATCACTTCATTCATCATCACGGGATCGTTGATATGAGCGTCATATTTGCCGTTGGCAACAGCCTGAAGCATCTCCTGAGCAGATACTTCGCTGACATATTCGATGTTGATCTTCTCGTCATGAGTATCGTTGTAATTCTCAAGGATCTCACTGTAAGAATCCACAAGAGTAACTACATTCTTGCCTGCCAGGTCATCAAGCGTCTTGATGTCGGCATTGCCTTTCTTAACTGCTATACAAGACTGGATCTCAAGATAAGGAAGTGAGAAATAGTAATTCTCTTCTCTTTCGGGAGTGATAGCCACTTCGTCTGACACCAGATCGATCTTCTTGGCATCAAGACTCAAGAACATAGAATCCCAACCGGCACCCTGAATGTCAATCGTGTAACCGTCCAGTCTCTCATCAATAAGCTCAAGCAGTTCATAATCGAAACCTGTAAGCTTATCGTTTTCATCTACAAAGCAAAATGGGGGATAATCAGTCTGTGTTGCAGCTCTGAGAACAATGTCCGAAGAAGCCGAACTGTCAGCAGTCTCAGTATTGGCTGCACTGCTGCCGCATCCCCCTAACATAAGTACTGCAACAAGCAGCACTGCTATCAATGGTAGTCTTTTTTTCATAATAAGTTCCTCCTATAAACAAAGGCCCTACGGGCCCTCTTTTTACATGTCTCACGTCATGTGTAAGGTTAGCACGCCCGTGATTCTCTGTATAATATCTAAATCTTATCGAGGGTTATAGACTGAACTTATAACAAAAAAACGCTTGCATAATGCAAGCGTTTTTGACAATACCTTACAGCAGTTTCTTCCGCGCTGTAAGAATCCGTTCAGCAATATTACCGGCATTTACAAATCCGGATGCTTTTAATTCCTCTGCAGATTCTTTTATTGCGGTCTCGAAACGGTTGAGTATCATATGATAATTACTCATAGCGACCTTTTCGCTGATCCCGACTCTTGATGCAAAATCTATGAATCTGCCCTCATCAATACTTTCCACATTTTTACATCCGCCGATGTTGAATGACATGTCCTTAGTAGAACTTTCATATATAACGGTGCTTATCATGTCATAGGCCGGAGCTAACGTTATACCTCTCATATCAGGTTCGTATAAAAGTGAATAATTCTTAATATGTGCATCAGTATTGCCAAGGACAAAATTGAAAACAACCCTGTTCCAGAGAGCAAGTTGATCTTCCAATGGTCTTTTTGCGTATTTACGCAATACTTCAAACATTTTCACTGCATAATCATTGCCATCGGCCTCATACTTGTCATAAGACCTGATACCCAATGCCTGGGCAAAATCTTCCTGATGTATCCTGTATGGGCGTTTCAAGGCACCGATCATTGGTGATGATTCGTCAATAAGCCTGTCATATCTTTTAGTTGCAAAAAGGACTTCTGAATCGTTGCCTTTTCCCATATTGATAATAAAACTCTCGGGAATATCTATTCCACATTTGGACGCGGCCAACATTGACAATTGCTCGTTAGTAACGATTCCCTCAAGTCTTATATGGCTTTGTTTGACGATGTGCGTGCTGGGTGCAAGTCCGCAAGGAAGGTACCATTTGCTGCTATTTTCATCAAAGTAGAGTCCCACTTTCCCTGACGCTCCAGTCAAAGACAGATGAGTCTTAATAACTACTTCCGTAGATCTTGCCGTACCCTCGGCTGCCAATTCTTTTACCTGCTTTGAGCTAATAGCTTCATATCGGGATTCTTCTTCGCGATCGTCCTCAGCTATCCTTATTGCTCCCAGACATTCCTTACCGAGGCGGGATAAAATCGACAGGTAGTCATTCTCATCAATATGCATGTTAGACGCTATACTTCTTCTCATAAAGCCTTCCGGAAGCAATCCATCAAAAAAGGCTTCTGTGCTTTCAGGTGAAAAGGCCTCCCCCTGAATCGGCAGCGAAATAGATACAGGTCTTGCAATACCTTCATCTATATATTCTTTGGAATATGTAAAACGTGCATCAGAAGAAGAATTACCTTCAATCTCTCCGACTCTGACCTGATGACCCTCTATTTCAATATATACATTGTATTTTCCCATTACAGTCACCTCGTATTCAGACTGATGTCAATCCCCAGCATATTTGTAAGATAGATAGCCTTGCCAAGCTCGGAGGTGGGCTTCCCATTTTCAAGATCAGAGATAAAACTTATGCTAAAACCGGTAAATTCAGATAAATATCTCTGGGTATATCCAAGTTCTTTTCTACGTTTTCTGAGCAATCTGCCAAAATCTTCTGTACTGCTAACAATCATATGAACCTCCAGCAAAATAAGCCGTACGAACAAATCCGCTCTCAATAATGCTAAAATTAGCCGAACGGCTTATTTTATATAACTTTATTATATAATAAGCCGTTCGGCTAAATCAAGCAGTTATTATTCACAATTATTTGCGCAATATCATCCGGCCTTGATCTCGTGCTTCCTGTAGAAGACATATCTTCACTTTTTATTTCCAAGGTCTTGTGGAATCGATCCAGCCGTTGGCCTTCCAGTACTTGTAGTCTGTATAGTCAGGATTGGCTTTTCCAAGGCTTGTCTGCAACATTCTTACCATATAGAACTTACATTTTGTTGCAAGGTTTGTCCTTGCAGGCTTACTGTAATTGATGAGTTTCACTTTTTCTGCTGTTTTCTCGACCTTAGCCGTCATCTCTTTTCTCTTTTTATCTGAGATCTTATCCCATTCTATTTCGGACATAAGCTTAAAACTGCATACTCTGATATCACTGACTCCCCACCATGAGAGGCTGTCTTTAATGTCCTTGACTGTTGATTTTGCTCCTGCGCCGAGGCACTGAGTGATAATGACCGCGCGCTTACCAAACATCTCTTTTGCGGGGCGATGGGGCATCCATCTGTAGCCGAAATGATCCAGCATGTTTTTCATGGCAGCTGTAGCGTGGTAGACATAGACCGGTGATGTAAAGACCAGAAGGTCCGCTTCAAACATAGCCTTCTCTATCTTCTGAACATACTCGGCATCTTTGCATTTATGCTGTTCAGCCCTAAAACAAGTCGTGCATCCAACGCAAAAATTCGGACAATCTTTAGGCAGATAGAATTCCGTTATCTCCGCCTTATCTCTTAAGCAATCTAAGAATATCTCCTTAAGCTTATATGTAACTCCTTTTTTCTCTGTTCCGTTTATAACTGTTATTTTCATTTAGAAATTCCTCCCGTACAACTTATCAAATTGTCTTATATGTTCTTCCAGTAATCTCAATGCTTCATTTTCTCTCTCCGGTTCCCTGTCGCACAGTGTAAGCAACATGTATATCGGAGCATAAAAATGAATCGTCATTATAGAAGCATTATCCGTAACAAGCATCCCCTGTGAAGCAATCAACCCAAGCAACATTCCCTGATATGAAAGGGGCATATCAAAGTACTGTTTGGAATATACCTTCGCAAGATCCTTATCTTTAAACTGCTCAAGGGTCAGCATCTTTCTGAATCGCTTGGTATATTCATCGTGAAGATAATACTCGAACAGATCATTGCCAAGTTTGACCAGTTGGTCCTCATCCATGTTTTTATATATTTCCGCATCTGCAGTCGGATCAGTGCCGTTAATGTTCAAGGTCTGAGCCTGCTGCTCAAATCTATTATTCATCTCTTCGATAATCGCATCGAATATGGCCTGCTTGTTTTTATAGTGCTTGTAGAGTGACGGAGCCTTTATTCCGACTCTTTCCGCTATATCACCAACAAAAACATTGGCATAACCTTTTTCCGAAAAAAGTGTAAGTGCTTCGTCCAATATCCTTTGTTTAGTATCCATATTTCCTCCAATTAAATAAGGCTAATCCGAATTAGCCTTATTGTAAGCTAATTTCGATTAGCCGTCAAGTATTTTTATTATTTTTCTCCGTAACAGCTATTTCCTGGCAATCACTGTGATCCATGGCTTGCTGTCATGATGGTATGATTGACTCATATCATTCATATTACAGTGAGTTGCTTATGGCATCATATATAGTCTCAAAATCATCTTTAGCGGTTATCCCCAACTCCTTGCCCAGCTTTACTCCCATATTAAAGACCATTCTGCAGGCCTCTTTTTTAGGAAGTTTCCGGCCGTCAAAGATTATCATAAGAGCCAGACCGTGCGTATATATAACCGTATCTCTTACCATTTCCTCAATCTGCGACTCCGGAACGTCATATTGCGATGCAAAGATTTTTACGGCTTCTTCATCAAACTGAAACGAGAAAAGACTGGCTTCGCCGTATATTCTTTCTCCGATGGTATCCATGGTATCGTCTACGTTGAGAAAGCGAAATACATTGGGGTGATCACATGCAATGGACAGATATCTTATGCCGGAAATAAAGAAGGCCTCTATGGCATCTTTACCCTGCATTCTTTCCTCCAAGCCACCGAACACCTTGTGTGATGCATATACATACAATTCTTTTTTCAGTTCGGTCATGCTTCCAAACTGCCATGACACCGGCTGTGTCGAACATCCCAATCTCTCTGCAATCAGTTTAATTGCTACCGAACTGCTGCCCGCTTCATCCAGCAATTCATACGCCGCCTCCAATATCATTTCTCGTGTAATCTGTGTTTTACGTCCCATTTTGATTCCTTTATGCTCTATGAATAAGGTCTGTAATCGATTGCCTTAGTGCATCCCCAGTTCTCGGCAATCTTCTTAAACATCTTCTTTGCAAGAGTCTTTTGCAGCAATCCGACTATGAAGCGAATATGTGCTGGAAAGATCTCAGGGCCTGTGAATTCCCTACATGACTCGGACTTAAAAGTTCCGTTCTTTGAATACTCACGCCCCATTTCAGTATAGGGTTCTGTGATCTTGTCTCTCTGTTCACCTTCAAAGAATCTGATGGAAAAATTATCGCCTTTAACAAGCGTACCCAAATATTCACAGCCAAGCTTATCTGCGAGAATCTTAAGATAAGCCTCTCCGCAACGAAGCTGGATGCCTTCCGCAAATCCGCTTTGTAAGATAAAAGCTATTCCGCTGCCGTCGTTCTTGGGCTTAAGTGTCTCCAGAAATTCAAGCAAAAGTCCCGGTATACATTCGACGTAAAGCGGAAGCGCTATAAGAATCTTATTGTTATTATAATACGCTTCTCTCATTTTTTCCCACTGTTTGGGATCCGACACTTCATATTGTTCGAAAGTTGTACCGTTTTCGCACATTCCTTTTGTGAACTTCTCCAGTATCTTGTCCGTATTGCTGTATTCTTTTACACGAGGACTTCCGTTAATTATCAACACATGCATAATGCTGCCTCCTTTACTTCATCTTTGCTGAAAACACCCAGTGACTTGCTTTCAAAATTCAGCGCCGCTCTCTCGGTCCATCTTTCCAGGAATTCTTTTTCCACATCTCCCGAGTATATTATTCCTACATCGGTTCTCTGCTCATAACGAGGCACATGTCTCATCTGGTCTCCCTCAAACTTAAGATACATGGTGGCAATGGGAAGAATCCTGTCGAAAATATTCTTTCCCTTATGATCAATAAAGCCCAGCGCTGTATCTGATATAACCCAAAGTTGGTCTGCGTGGATTACTTTTTTAAGAATCATCTCATAATCATCCTTGATGGCACATTCGCCCGGGGTCTTCAACCAGCAATGATTGCATCCGATGCAATGACTTATTTTCAGATCGGCGGCTTCAACGATTTCAGCATCTATTTTTGTCGCCGAAAGATGTCGTTTCAATTCTTCGCTTATCGTTGCATCCGAAGTTGTATTCACTATAAGAATCATTAAATTCACCCTTTCTTTTATAATATAAACTCGTTTATATAAACACGTTTATATTATTCCATATCAATATATTTGTCAACACAAAAAAAGAAGTCCTGCTCGAGGACTTCTCCTTATATGTTTTACTGTATTTGTTTATTTCTACAAAGTGCGCGTCTCTTATCTTTCATCCCTATCTACAAGGCTTAATGCACAGACGAGATACATAAGCAACCATCCAAATGATTCAAAACCGGAATCCAGTCCCTCTGAAATATAATTCATGAACTGTCCTATTAACGATGTAATTACCGGACAACAAATGAATGCGATCTTTTTCACGGGGATCATCTTCTTGAACACCATTCCAATCCAGGCTATGGTAACGAAGAGGTCGCATACCACAAATCCGATGGCCATAGGAGCTGCTATGCTTTTCAATACTCTGAAAACCATATCCGCAGATGCTTTGATATCGCCTGTAGCCTCCATTCCGGCATTAAATACAACAGGGAGCATACATATTCCAATGTGAATGAAAGCGAAATAAAGAATTCCGCTCCAGTTCGCTATCTTAAAAAGACCAAAGAGCTTGGAGTTCTTAAGATCATACTTCTCTTCCATAACCTTAAGAAGCTCAACTGCTGCCACTGCAAACAATGCAGCACATACGAAGCCCAAAATCGAAGATATCGCATATCTCCAGTCGGGAGCTACTGTCCATTCAACTCCCATATAGGCATCCGGTGAACTTGACGTACTGAAAGTACCGTATCCAAGGAGATAATCTCCTATCATTGCCAGGATCATCGAATACACTCCACACAATATTTTCTGTCTTGATGTCAATTTTTTCATTTTTATACCTCTGTTACACTAGTTCACAAGTTCCATCTTAAAATCGCAGAGTTCATCGCCTGCTCCGATTGTCTTTGTTCTGCTGAACTTAAGACCGGGAAGATTCCCATACTGATGGACATCATTTTCACAAAAGAGAACATTAAGTTCCGGGCATCCCTGCTCCGTCAGATATTTGTTATAGGGACACTGTGTGATGTCCATACGGAAACAACCCTTCTCTTTAGGATAAAATACATTCTTGAAACCCGAAGCTTCTCCGAACATCTTGTGACTCATCGAATCCCACATTCCGAGGAAAAACTTCTTGAATCCCGGTATTCCACAGCACTTTGCTATCATCTCTCCGGATTTAGATGACTTTTCCGCCATGATCTTTTTCATAACATCGTATGCCATATCAGAATCAACTTCCTTCATAGCCAGATAGATGGCTGCTGCCGGGAAGATGAATGTGTCTGTATGCATGGCCACACCTTTAGACAGGTCCTGATGCTCTTCATACATATGATACAGACGCTCGTGAGCATCGCTCCATATCTTTTCGTAATCCGAGGGAGACAGCCTTGCGGTAATCTCATCCTTGAACGACTTTTTGCTTTTCATAGTTTTGATAGTTTTTTTCTTGAGCTCGATGTTCTCCGCCTGCATGGCATCTCCTCCTAAGAAGAACGTTAGTTTACACTAACACAATATATCACTTGCAGGTAAATATTACAAGACGTCAAGAACTTTCTTCTTTGTCATCAAAAGTGATATAATCGTGATGTTGGGGAATTAATAAGACGAATTAGGCAGCGAACATGAAGATATTGGTATTTTTAATAATTATACTTGCATACATTGTTGTAATAGGGATAGTCAATGAGAAGGTGTTCCATATTCAGAGCGACATCGCTATGATACTCTTCTCCCTTATCATATCCGGAGTGTTATTGATAATAAGGTATATAAGCCCGTCAGAGACTATAGGAACTTTTGTTGAGAATCTGGGGGAATTCGGATTCGAAGAATATCTTATGGACGGCATGTTGTGCTTCATGCTCTTTGCCGGAGCAGGCAAGGTCAATATGGGTAAGTTCAAACAAAACTTACGTCCAATATGTCTGCTTGCACTATTAACTACCCTTATATCATCATTCTTATACGGTGCTTTATTCTACGGTATTGCGCTGCTTCTAAAGCTTCCCATGGATATATGGATGTGCATACTCTTAGGTTGTGTGGTATCGCCTACAGATCCCATTGCAGCTACGGGCATACTTAATAAGATTGGATTATCCAAAAATGTATGCTCTGTCATAGAGAACGAATCCTTATTTAACGACGGCACCGGTGTAACCTTATTCGTATTTGTAAGGTCCATTATCTTACACAGTGGCGGAGACAATTTCTTTATTCTTATGTTTAAGGAGATTGTCGGTGCGGTAGCAGTTGCGCTTGTTATCTCTTTTATATTGTTTCAGCTTATGAAACTTACAAGGAATCCCATAAGATATATCCTCATATCTCTTCTTGATGTGGCGCTTGTTTATATTGTGTGTGAGCATCTGGGATTCTCGGGAGTAATTGCATCCGTAGTATGCGGAATGTATTTCTCTTATAACATGGACAAAATGGAGCGGACGATTAAGGTAATCGATCCATCTGAATACTATAAAGACTTCTGGGAGATTCTTGAGAACATTCTTAATTCGGTATTATTCGTTATGATTGGTCTTCTTGTTGTGGATATGAAGCTATGTTCACACATGGCAATAATAATACCTGTAGCATTGTTGCTTCTTGTATTATCAAGAATGCTTGGCGTATCGCTCAGTGCGGTATTAACGGGAAGAAAGATCCCCGGTAATTACAATCTGCCTGAGTATGTGACCCTCATGACCTGGTCGGCGCTTAAGGGTGGCTTGTCCCTTGCACTTGCAATGGGCACCGCAGAATATCTTGCACCCGAAGTATATGACATATTTATGGCGGTCACATATGTGACCATATTCTATACGGTATTATTCCAGGGACTGACTGTTAAAAAAGTATATTTTGCCCTTGAGAAACACAAGGCAGAAAGACTTAAGAAATCAAGAAGCGTAGAGAGCGCATAGGGAGTTAACGAATCATGAAAGTAATAATAGTGGGACTGGGACGTACGGGACGTCTGCTTGTTAAATATCTGTCGGCTTCAGATTATGATATTACGGTCATAGATAAAGAAAAGAAACTTGTTGATGATGTGACGGACAGATACAATGTCAACGGCATAGTAGGAAGCGGTGCATCTAAGGATACGCTTAAGGCCGCCGGTGCTGATATAGCGGATGCCATTATAGCGCTTACACATGTGGACGAGATTAACCTGTTAAGCTGTATGCAGGCCAAGTCTCTTGGTACAGCCAAAGCTGCGGCAAGGATACTTCATCCTGATTTCGTGGATGAACAGGAAGATCTCAAGAATGAATACAATATAGATTATCTTATCAAGCCTAAGTTTGATATGGCAGAAGAGATATACAGTAATATCGGTATGCCGGGATATATGAAACTTGAAGGTTTCCTGGATGACAACATTCAGGTGATAGATCTTAATGTCTTGGACGGTTCGCCCTTATTGAACTTAACTCTTGGCGAGATAAAGAAGTCAGTTTCGGCCGATTTTACCATAGTGAGTGTTATAAGAGACGGTAAGTTGCACATACCGAATGATAACTTTGTGATAAAGCAGGGCGACAGTATCGATATTATGACGGACAAGAGAAATACCGAGGCAGTGCTTGCCAAGCTTGGCATAGTTAAGTCTAAGACGGGTCGTATCGTGATCGCGGGATGCGGTGCAACGGGCGAGAGACTTCTTAGGTTACTTGACAGGCAGAGGGCGAATATCACCGTACTTGAAGCGGATCCCGAGAGGTGTCGTGATCTGATGTCTAAGTACGAAAATGTTAAGTTTATCTGTTGCGAGGATGAGATAATCGATGTGCTTGAGGAAGAAAAGGTGTCGGATGCGGATGTGATGATCTCCCTTACGGACAATGATGAGACCAATCTCGTCATCAGCATGTATTCATGGTCATGCGGAATACCTTCCATCATTACCAAGGTGGACAATCCCGAGCATGTTAAGTTGTTGCATAAGGTCAATATAGATATAACGGTATCGCCTACGGAATTGTCATCTCTTAAAATGGTAAGATTCTTACGTGATCTCAAGCCTGATTCCGAAGATGATAAGGTAATAAAGTCATATCATGTGGATCACGAGACTGCGGAGATAATAGAATATGTAGCTGCCAAAAATCATTTACGTCCCGGAAGGTAAAAGCATTATAACCCTTGTATTCTGCCATGTTCCGTTTCCTCTATGATTTCTTCCAGAATGTCTACTGCACTTGCAACCATCTTGGGGCAGAAGTCTGTAAAGAGGCCTTCCTCTCTGGCTTTTTGTGCCCCTTCCGGAGTAGAGATATCGTATCCGAGAAGATCTCTGCATCTGTAAGAAGCATTTGCTTCCTTAAATCTGTTCATCATAAGATTAGTAACACAAATAGCAGCCTCCCGCTTTTCCTGATCGCCGATCTTAGTCTGACCATATAACAGCCCCAAGACCATGAGCGCACCGGTACAAGCTCCGCACACTTCACCCTTACGCAGTCCGCCGCCAAAACAGGATCC
>JAEEGF012120737.1_pt1 | contig 13523 bp, 8 predicted proteins | sample 9134171 | NCBI WGS metagenome assembly JAEEGF01 (sample SAMN16246542, study PRJNA631951) | gut metagenome | biome: gut microbiome; feature: rumen; material: AP-attached | host: Bos | place: Iran: Karaj | collected 2018-10
TACGAACTGGAGTGTGTAGGCGCCCGACGCGAGAGCGACTCCCACGACGGCCGCAAGCCCATTGTGGAGAACGGCACCCTCGAGGACGACCAACGGCGGCGCGACTTCACCGTCAACGCCCTTGCCGTATGCCTCAACGCCGACCACTACGGCGAGCTCATGGATCCCTTCGGCGGCATCGCCGACCTCGACGCCGGCACCCTCCGCACACCCCTCGACCCCGATATCACTTTCAGCGACGACCCCCTGCGCATGATGCGCGCCGTACGCTTTGCCTCGCAGCTGGGCTTCCGCATAGCCGACGACACCTTCGAGGCCATCACCCGCAACGCCAAGCGTATCGAGATAGTCAGCGCCGAGCGCGTCATGGTGGAGCTCAACAAGATAATGCTCTCCCCCACCCCATCCGTGGGGCTCAAACTGATGCAGAAATGCGGCCTCATGCAGCTCATCCTGCCCGAAATCAGCGCCCTCCACGGCGTCGAGACAGTAGACGGCCGCGGCCACAAGGACATCTTCTACCACACCATGCAAGTGTTAGATAACTTAGTTGGTAGTGGACAGTGTGTAGTGTGTAGCACAGAGGACGATATGCCACCCACTACCCACTACCCACTACCCACTCAGAATCTATGGCTCCGCTGGGCGGCTCTGCTGCACGACGTCGGCAAACCCGGCGTTAAGCACTACGACCCCAAGCAGGGCTGGTCGTTCCACGGCCACGAGGCCCGCGGCGCCCACATGGTCAAACGCATATTCAAGCGCCTGCGCCTGCCGCTGGGCGAAGAGATGCGCTACGTCGAGAAGCTCGTCATGCTCCACATGCGCCCCATCATCCTTGCCGAGGACGTCGTCACCGACAGCGCCGTGCGACGCCTCCTCTTCGAGGCTGGCGACGACATCGACGACCTCATGCTCCTCTGCAATGCCGACATTACTACCCGCAACGAGGAGAAGCAGCGCCGCCACCGTGCCAACTTCGAGCTGGTGAAGCGCAAGCTCGTCGAGCTCGAGGAGCGCGACCGCATACGCAACTTCCAGCCCCCCGTCAGCGGCGAGGACATCATGACCACCTTCGGCATAGGCCCCTGCCGCGAGATAGGCACCATCAAGGACGCCATCAAGGACGCCATCCTCGACGGCCAGATACCCAACGAGCGCGACGCAGCCTGGCAGATGATGCTCGACCTCGCCAAAGGCCTCGGCCTCACACCCGTCGCCGAACAATAAACCAATCTTCTCAATACGTCAAAGAACGCACCCACCCCCATTTCCGGAAGTGGGTGCATATAATATAAGGCCATTTCGAGCGGAAGCTCGTCTTTTAACTAAACTTTAACGTTTGGGCAAGTGCATCGGCCGCGCGTTGTTTGCCATCGTGGCTACGAGGTGACTTTGTTTGTTAGAGCGAAAGTTCTTTTTTCAATTCTTCTTCTGTTGGAAGGTACAATTTATATTTTGATGCGAAGATGTTGTGTTCGCCCTCAGGTAGGGTATATTTTACGATGGTATCACTTTTATCCGCACATAATACGATACCGATAGGAGGATTATCCCCTTCGCTCATCATTTCTCGCTCATAGTAGTGTACATACATCTGCATCTGTCCCAAGTCTTGATGACTAAGGTCTCCTAATTTTAAATCAATCAAAACAAAGCATTTCAATAGATAGTTGTAAAAAACCAAATCAATATAGAAATGGCGACCGTCGAATGTAATTCTTTTCTGACGTGCCACGAAGGAGAATCCTCTGCCTAATTCAAGCAGGAATTGTTGTAAGTGGGTGATCAAGGCCTGTTCCAGATCACTCTCATAGAAGTCGCTGTTTCCGTTTAGTCCTGCAAACTCTAGCACGTAAGGGTCACGAACAATCTGTTTTGGATTGAAAGGTTCGGGGTCTTTTGAATATATTTCTTTGCTGACACCAGTCTTATCTTGGCTTGACAATAGTCTGTCGTAATAGAATGTATTTATCTGCCTCTCCAACTGTCGGGTTGACCATTGTGCTTTTACCGCTTCATCCATATAGAACTCGCGAGCCTCTCGGTTCTCCACCTTCAGCAGTAGCCTGTAATGGGTCCATGTCAATTCGTCACGCAGTGCGTGACGATTCGGGAATGTCAGATAGAACATTCTCATATACTTCAAGTTGGTGACAGTAAACCCTTTACCTAACTCTTTTGTCAGATTGTTGGAAAGATATTCAAGCAGATGGGTTCCATATTCTGCTTTATCCTCGCCCCCCTGTTGCGATACAATTAGTTTCCCCACCGTCCAATATGCCTCCACCATCGCAGAGTTCACGGCGACATAAGCCTTGTTTCTGGCTTGTAACAAAACATCCTTAACGGCTATAAATAATTGCTGCTCGTTGTTATTGATTGTATCTATACTTTTTTTCATTGCGTGATATGATATGTTCTGTTATAATATTCTGGTCTTTCAGGCTATTCAGTTGCTGCATGTATTGCTTGCGATATATTATGTCTTGGTTTTGCATTTTATTCCTTTTTGAACTTGACGTTCATGTTCTTAGTGATTTCGAGCCTTATTTATTGAAACATTCCCACATCTATTTGCATTCACGCATGCTATTATTCATTTACACATTTCTCACATATTTAGTAGTGGGGCGTTAAATCACTAAATTTTTTTTCAATTTTATTGTCGACAAGCAAATATCGGGTTGCCTTCAAATCCTTATCTATAAATATGTTATTATTTTGCTCATAGATTATTTTTTTTACCAATGCTTTGTTGTTTTCTTTTTATTTTAACGAACTCAGAAATCATTGAAATATATTCTTCTTTTATTTCATCTTCGGTAATCCCCGCATTAATATTATCATTTCTAATAATCTGTATCATATATGGGGTAATATATTCGGGGAGTTTATTCTTAATATAGTCATTAATATTATTGTTATCCATATCCTCAGTACTGTTCATCAACTCATCTATTTGTTCTTTCTTTGAAAAAGGAGAATATATACAGCATGTACTATAATTAGGGAAATGTTCAAAGCCAGATATATAGTTTTTTTTGACGGCAACACGTGAATATTGTTTTAGTCCATAGATCGAGGCTCTTGAGCATTCGTGATAATGTATTATCTCTAATTTTTGAATATATCTTGTATCATCGCATTCAACAAGTATGTTTTTTCTGGCGCCCAAATCCATCTTTTCCAGTTTATATATCTTGCAGTCTTCCTCATAAAGTTCAATTTTGGTACAGATATAATTATATATCAACATGCTACGAAGATAATCATCTCCCCATATTAAAGTCCTATTTGACAATTCTTTTTTATATTTTTTTTCCAATTCAGACTGGACCTCTTGAGGAATCAGATTATGACCATTAGTTTTGAAACCGCTAACCAAATACACAGGTTGATTACTAATAAGCCTATCAGCTTTAATACTCTTTTTGTTGCATGATACAATATTGCGAGGCAGTTCTATTTTCTTTAGTAGTGAGGGAACATAGGAATTCAAATGACATGCCATTGATGTTAAACAGAAACTAAAATATTGAACATCAAGAGAGATTAGATTTCCTTTCTTCCCCTTCATCTCTTTTTGAAACGAGTCATTTATTACATTTAAAAAATCCGGAAGTAAATTGTTAAGCAAGGCGTCTGCAACCCACTGTTCTCCATTGTGGGTTAAGTTGTCGCGTGATAAATCTACTATTTTATCTGTAGCTTGATTGTGAAGATTCCATACAAATCCTAAATAATCAGTCTTCCAGTAATAAAAATGAGCATTCGAAACTAAAACATCACGCAGCATCATGGATCTTGACAACCGACTTCTCTCGAATTTATTTTCAAACCATAGTGTAAATGATGAGCCATATTTTGTTTCAAAAATATTAAATACAAGGAATCCATTTACGTGGCTAACTAATAATTTGTATTCATTGTTTATTATTTCCCCTTTTTCTTTACTTTCTGATTGCTGGATGAAACCTCTTTCTGGATTTTCGGGTTCATAGATAAATGTATAGTTGTCTGTTCCCACAAATGTTTTCCTCACAAAATCGTCAATCTTTGCCAGATAAAGGTTATCACCGTCCCCCTTAAATACATCTACACGATCTAGTATATTCCAACTGAATGAGGTTCCGAATACTTCTGAAAAAAATTCTTTAGGAACATCAACCTTTACAGTAGTTCCTCTCTTATGTTCAATATTCTCTTTGATAATTGAACTATATTGATTCTCTGCAGCAGACCTAAATATAATTCGCTTTGTTGTTTCGCCTGGATATGAAGTCTCAACTTCAAATGTTTTGGAAACAAAGAATACAGACTGCAAACCAATCCCAAATGCAGCTGTGGGTCTTAACCATAAAGGCATTGAATCATACATTTCTTCGTATCCGTCATCTTTACCATAACTCTCACCTACATGTTGTGTCATACGGATTAGAGTCTTTTCTGAGATACCGGTTCCGTAATCAGTACATTCAAAATGGAGAACGTTTTTTTTGTCGTCTTTCCATTTCACGGATAGAGTAACTGGATATTGTTTATATATAGATGGTAGAATGTCGTCGGGAAACTTTATTTTATGAATATCTATTTGCTGTTCTTTAAAATAAAAATCATAAAAACCTGCTTTAATATCGTACCACATCTGAATCTTACTGGCATCAAGTGCATTTTGAACAATCTCTCTAATAAATGCGAAACCAGGTTCTTTATATATACCACCACCTTGAAGAATATTAAATATCTTCTGCTGTGACATCTCAAACTTCAAGTTTAGCAATTCTGGCTTTGCTTGAATCCCATTATACAAAATCCTAATGCTGTTTTTGCTTATGACCGGAGGCAGTCCCCCCAGATCCTCAGGGGCTATATTTGTCCACTCCCGGCTTTGCAAATTAACCTCTTTCTCCAACCAATCAAACCAAGATCGTGCTATACGGTAAACATCCTCGTTTTGACAATCCAATTCTGCTTCTATAGAAGTCGGTGAAACGAGCATATGCTTGACAGCAGTGTGTTTCCGTTTATGTAACATTGATGTTTTTGGCATTTCCTTGATTGTTGCATTGGAGAACGCATTATATCTGTTACTATCAAAATCAAGCAAATCCCCCAAACGAATCATGCAAGCAATAAATCGCGGATGAATATAATCACCTTTTAAGCCATTAGCTCTCTGATACAATTGAGATATGACATCTTCGAAACTCTCTCCATGCAGAAATGCTACTTTTGCAAGTAAATCAACAAATCGTTGTGGCAGTTGCTTGGAATAAAAGTTCTCTGCCAACTCTCGAAATTCTACATTGATTGTCAAATCCTCCGAACTTTGCCTTGCATGCTTCGTCCTAAATATCTCTGCAGAAATCAGAATAACAGCATTCTTTATTTCCAAAGCCCAACTATAATCATTGTCAGCTTTTTTTTCACTCCCATATTTGAGAATTAACTTTGCTGCATCCGAAACCACAGGGTCTTCACTCTTAGAATAATACTCTATTGTTTTTAAAAAGTCAGCTTTCCCCCATTCTTCTTCCAGCATCTTATAGGTAAGAATCATTCCAATATCGTGGGTTAAACCAGCCATTAAAATCAGAAAAGTATCTGTAGCGCCAAGCCTTTTGATACGATCTTCTCCTAAAAAGCATTGTATATTGTCAATTATCGTCATTGAATGACTTATATCATGCACACTATAATTAGGGAAAGATGCCGATATCAAATTTAAACCTTGGGTAAGGTTTTTTTTGTTAAGACTCCATATCGAATATAACAACTCATAATCTTTGTCATTTTCTGCCAAAAACTTGAGGTGCTTCTCCAATGTATAATTTTTACTTATCATATTCTCTTCCATATGCATATATTGTTTTCTTCCATTCATTTCTATAGTTTTTACAATATATTCAAATAATGTAGTAGCTGCCCCCCCCAAAAAAGATATTATCCATTGCGCCAATTTCAAATAATTACAACTCTTTCATCCTCTCCACCAGCTGCTGGATGGTTATAGCATCTTTTATTGGGTTGCTTTCAAACACCATGAAGTAGCGGTATGAATTAATACCAGCCATGTTCGCCCATGTGGTGCCTAATTCAAGTCTGTCGGCGTTCTCTTCCTGACGCTTATCTCCCTTCACTTCGATAACCACAATCTTTCCGCTTCGCATCTTTACAATGAAATCGGGATAGTGGTTAATGAAACCATTGATGCAAAGTCCATTTTTGGAGATGTTTCTATGCCAGAATTCTACGTTCTCAAGGGCAGCGACGGCAGAGATAACACTATGCTCGGTATCGCTGTCTAATTTATCTTCTTTTCCATACAGACTCTTCGGAATACCTGTCGTGGGATTCGTCGAACTGATTGTGCTGGGGAATCTGAATGAATCGCGCAACTTCACTTTGCCCATATCAACCCACTCATTGAATTTATCTTTACGATATTTATGCAGCACCCCATTTATCTTACTCTTAAACAACGTAAGCGCCTGCTCTTTGTGAGATATAATGTCCGAAACCTGTTCTCTGTCGCAATGGTCGATAATGTCCGTAACATATTTCCTGATTTGCGGTTGTGCAATCTCATCGGTGTTAATATGCTCAACCAGATAGTTCACCAGCTTCTCTTTCTGTTCCTCCGGGGCCATTGTGGATATCATCTTGCGGAATGCATCAAGCTCTTGTGAATCCAAATACTTGTGCACCGGCTCCGATTTGTTGTCGGATGTCTCGTCCAAATCGAACTCAACAGCATTGGCCTGTGTCCACACAAAGTTGATATTCTTGTCTTGTAGGGTTAGGTCAAATCCTTCGCTCAAATTTTCCTTCTTCAGCAGGAATGTCTTTTTCTCCTTCGCAATGGTGGCCTCAATAAAGAACTGCGGCAGCTCTATTTCTTTGGCCTGAATGAAGGTATCTTTCATTTTGAAGGTGTTCCTTTTCACCTCGGGAGGCAGGCTTGCGCCATTGTTTTCGTGCTGTTGATGCAGCGCCTCGTCATATTCGGCACCTTTCTTTATGGCTATCTCTGCCATCTGTTCAACGGTACTAATCGTTGCCCCTACAGGCCGCTCTTGAATCTCGCTACCCGAATCTGAGGCACTTTCTCCCAAACTAGTTGGTTTCGGTGTTTCCGGTGCATCGAATCTTGTTCGCTTTTTAGGCGCTACAGGAGTTACAACTTCTGTTCCTAATTTATATTCCCTATCGCTGAAACCTGCATTATTTAAGGCTTTTGTGATATTATCCAGTGTTTCACGGAAGTCGTCCGAACAGGTGAACACATACGACATATTCAGCATCGGGTCGTTGTGCTGCGTCGTGTGGGGCAGGCGCAGTATTCGGCCCAGTATCTGCTCCACATCTACACGCGAGGTCTTGTTGGCCATCGAAGCCAGAATGTAAGCAAACGGACAATCCCATCCTTCTTTCAGGGCATTCACGGTGATGATGTATCGCACCTCGCACTCGCGACTCATCAAATCTTCATTTTTTATCTCGTCTTTCTCAGCTGTTTTGATTCTAATCTGTGTTTCAGGAACACCCATCCCGATAAGACGAGCCTTTATTCTGTCGAATGTCTCGTTGTCTTCGTCTGTTCGTGGTTGTGCCTGTAGCAGCACGATGGGACGTATATACTTCCCGCTTTGCTTTTCTTCTATCTCTGCTCTGTATTGGAGTTGATCTCGTAGCCTTATAGCCGATGCTAACACGTCGTTCACCTCGTTCATGTTGTACACTATCACCGGCAACTTCACCATGTTCTCATCTTTCAGCTTATAGGCATCCACAAAGCTAATTACGTTGCTTTTGGGTTTGGGGGTTGCTGTTAGGTCGAGGATAAAGCGCGGATTGATGCTCCTCAACATATCCACTCGCAGGTCGGCCTCGAAATTGTGGCTTTCGTCCACGATAACCAGCGGGTTCAAATGGTAGATAAGATTCATCAGCGAATATTCATCGGCTCCCTCCACTCGGCTGGCTGTGTCGTTGTATTTCGAGATAATATCATTCAAGTTCCCATTCTCACGATACACACGGCGCCCATCCTTACTGTTGGTGGCAAACGATTGTACGCTGAACACAAAAATGGTGAGATTCTCCTGCAGGTCCTCCAATTTGAGTTTCTTGCCCATCAAGGCTTGCTCTTTGTCCAGCACGTTCACGCGGCTGTTGAAGAGGCTGTCTATTTTTCTCCGGTAAGGATGGTCGGGATTGGAGAGGTTGCGGTAGGTTTGCTTCAAGATGGTGTCCCACGGTACAAACCATACCACCGCTTTGGGAGCTTTGTCGGTGTAATGACTAAAGACAGTATTAATAGCGTTGCAGGCTATGAAAGTCTTGCCTCCGGCGGTGGGCACTTTCACGGTCACGTTGGGCACTCCTTCCACATCATTGCGGTAGGGGTGCAAATAGTTCACATCTTGGTCGCTCACGTCCACCTCGCGGTCTTTCCAATATTTATCAAAAGCCACACCCAAATCGCCCGTCTTTTCAAGGCAATTCATATAGTCGTTCAGGTCATCCAGCACATCCTGTTGGTACCCGGTCAGCGTCATCTGTTTCTCGTCGTATGCTCCCATAGTCAGAATCGTTTGATGTCTCGCGGTATTTGCTTAAATATGATATTCAGTTCGTTGCGTGTCGTCTCATCGATGGTACAGGTGTCGGCATAGATGAGGTATTGGCTGCTCTCTTCGCTCACAATCTTGCCCAGCGTTTCAAGGCTTAGGTTGGTCAGTCGGTCTCTCTGGTAGTAAAAGTAGTAACCGGTGCCTTTCAGCGTGTCCAGCAGGTATGAGCCGCGCTTGCGTTTCCGGGTCAGAGGCTGTCGGGTTTCGGTGTAATAGATGTACTTGCGTATCTTTTCCTCATCCACCTCCTCGTTTAGGTTCCCATCTTTGAAGAGCGGTTGCCCCAATTCGTAGTAGTCAAAACTGCCAGGCAAGCCCTTCACCATTCCGTTCTTCTCGGCTCGTGAGGCGTACACCTTGATGCAGTTGTCTTCCAGTTTGGCTTTGCCTATAGTGGCATAGTTTGCTTTCTCTTGTTCGGCTACCGCCCGTGCTTCTTCCAAGTATTTGCTGGCGTTCTTCAACGTCGCTATGGTCAGTTTCTTGCTGTATATCTCCTCTTCATGCTTCATCTTGGCTTTGTAGCCGGTGATGGCTTTCTTCACGCGATAGGCAGTTGTTGTTTCAGCAAAGTCTTTCAGCTCTATCAAGATGAACTTGCGGTTGCTATGTTTCTTTTGGTTGGCAAGGAGCACAGCATGGGCGGTGGTTCCGCTGCCCGCAAAGCAATCCAGCACTAGGTCGTTTTCATCAGTGGCTATGTCCAGAATCCGTTCTATCAGTCGTGTAGGCTTGGGTGTATCAAACGGACATTGGCCGTCGAATATCTCCTTCAATTCTTTCTTTGCCTCATCGGTGTGGCCTACTTCTTCGTAGGGCCAGAGGTTAGATATAAGACGGCCTTCAACAGAATCAAGGTATGTTTTTTTTCTAATACCACTATCTCCTTCGCCAGAAAAGAACAACAAAGGCCATTTGCCTTTCTTGTATCTCGCAATAGCTTGTTTCTTTCCGCGGGCCTCGTTATGAAGCATTATAGCATCAATCATCTCCGGGACATTGTCGGTACCGCATATTTCCCTTCTCTTTTCAATATCATCGATTGGACGGCGTTCATATTCTGCCCATTCTTTCATGATTGAGAATATCTGATCTTGTCCCAAGGCCCAATGTCGCCCTTGTGTTGGATATAATAATTTGCCTGTTATTGGATGTTGAATCGCATAGACCATTCCTTGGTGAGAGATTGCTCCCGGAGCGGTAGCATCTCCGTTTTTCCACAATCTTTCATCATTATCAGGACTAGAATAACGGGCATCCATATCCTCTGTTCGCTCTAATTTGTTGGGTTTCCATCCGGGTTCCTTTCCATAAACAAGAATATGCTCGGCTTCAACCACTATTCCCTCTTTATCGTTACGGGTGGAGTAGGTTCTCTGCCACGATATATTGGCCACGAAGCAGTTCCTGCCGAATATCTCATCGCAGATGGTTTTTAGGTGGGCATACTCATTGTCGTCGCAGGAAATAAAGATGGCACCTTCCGCGTGGAGCAGCCGTTGTAGCAACGACAGACGGGGATACATCATACAGAGCCATTTGTCATGTCGACTCAAATCCTCACCCTCCTTACCCACATATTCGCCACGCAACGTCTCTTCAAGCCAACGCTTGATGTGCGGGTCGTTCACATTGTCGTTGTAGGCCCATTTCTCTTCTCCGGTGTTGTAGGGAGGATCGATATAGATGCAGTTCACCCTTCCTTCGTATTCCAGCAGTAGCGCCTTCAGCGCAAGCAAGTTGTCACCGTGGATAATCATATTGCCACTGTGGGTCTCCGACTTATCCTTTGTGTCGTCACCCCTAAAGCCATATTTGTGTTCCAAAGTATAGAACGGCACCTCCTGATGGTGATTCACCACCTTATCTTTACCTATCCAACTGAGTGTGGGCATATTTATTCCTTTTCTTCTTTGGAGTTATTTATAGTTATTGAACCATTCGCCTGATATATAGTGCTATTATTGATCTTCTTTATCTCCTGTTTATTGTGTTTTCTTTTCTTAGCCCAAAGACCAATAACTGCAGCAATAATTACTGCAGCAGCTCCAATTATTTCGCCGATATATTCTTTCATAATGGGATTATTTATAAAACACTTCCAGTGGCAGTGTATCATCATTCGTTATTTTCTTAATTACCCTTCTTCCTATGAATGTTCCGACAGGAGTTAAATCAATATGGGTTACTTCTTCTTTGTCTAGGCAATCAAATGCTTTTTGCCAATCGTGGTGCAATGATATAAGGTAATCTTTAATTTCCTCGTTTGAAAAAGGTGTAAAGAGTTCTATCAGTTTATCTATTTCGGGAATTGTATTTTGCAAATCTTTTAATTGCAACATTTGCATTAAATAATTCCTAGAAGAATATATTAGTTTGACATCGTTACTCTCACCATCTTTAAAAACAACCGGTTTTCCGTTGATGACATTCAGATTAGGATGATCGTGTAAAAATGAGTTATATGATGCTTCGGTTATAGAATGTCTAAATAACAAATCATAATCATTTTTCATTCTATCAATAATCGGCTTATAATATCTAGTCATAGACATATCAGCACAGCAATTTAATAGTTTAAGATAATGTATATCAAGATTAGAGATATTATTAAGATACTTATATAGTAGTGCCCTGTTTTTTAAATTAAAATTAACCCCAAAAACAAAACCATGATTTATTACTTTACGTAGAGTCAAAACGCCTAAGAAATAAGCTTGTGGCAATGAAAGGTTCGGCAAAACTTTTATACTTTCGTCAATTAAATGCTGCTCTGTTGTATGCTCGTCAACCCGTAACCTTTCTATCATTAAATCAACTAGCTCTTCTTTTGTATTTGTATCATCCGTTTTTGCATACTCTTTCAATGTATCATGCAAAACAAATTGCAATTTTGGTGTTGCTAATTTCCCTGCAACTTGAGGGTTCTCCAGTTTCTCCAATCTGTCAATGAATTGATCTTCAAAATTCAATATCTCACGATGAAAAGTATCAACAGCCTCTTTTGTGACAATAGACAATTCTTGTCTTACAACGTCATGACATATATCCTTTACATCTTTGTATCCAAGTCCATAAATATTGATATCTCCGTTTGCTTGCTGAACAAAGGAATCGCTTATCTCTGATATTTCCTGTTTATTTTTTTCTGACATGGATGTGTTTCTTTTATTTAATATGAAAAAATACTATTTTTCCCCAGAATGACAAAATATATTTATCAACGGCTGTTGAAAATGGTAATGACACTATAAAATGGTCACAGAGATATCACCACAAAATCATACCCACTCCATAGGTCTTCAAAAGGCCTTCAATAGGTCTTCAAAAGGTCTTCAAAAGGCCCTCGCATCCCCTCTGTACCCGGTACGCCTCCTCTCCGTAGTCGCTCCGACTGTTTAACGGTTGTTTAACGGTTTTTTGTCGAAGAGGGGGCGTAGGGGATACGAAGAGGGGCTAGAGAGGGTACGGAGAGAGGGAGGTCTCTAACGGGGCGTTGAAAAATATTTTTGCCGTATAAATATTATTTCGTAATTTTGCAGTCTCAAAAAAGATACATCATGTACGAACACCTGAAGATTGAAGAACGCGACCTTACGGGAGCGAACGCCCCCCTGGGACGCGGCAATGTGGCCATACTGACCATCAGCGCACCGAAGAGTCTCAATGCTCTCAACAGCAAAATACTGAACGAGATGGGCGACTATCTCGAGCATTTCGACAGCCAGAAGTACCGTTGCCTTATCATCACGGGCGACGGCGAGAAGAGTTTTGTGGCGGGAGCCGACATCAGCGAGATGGCGGGCCTCGACGCCGGGCAGGGCGAGGCTTTCGGCAAGCGTGGCGCCGCGGTGTTCCGCAAGCTGGAGACACTGCCTGTGCCGGTGATTGCCGCCGTCAACGGCTTCGCCCTCGGCGGTGGATGCGAGCTGGCAATGGCCTGCGACATACGCATCTGCTCGGACAACGCCAAGTTCGGCCAGCCCGAGGTGGGGCTGGGCATCATCCCCGGCTTCAGCGGCACGGTGCGCCTGGCACGCCTGGTGGGCATGGGGATGGCCAAGCAGCTGATATACACCGGCAAGGCCATACGCGCCGACGAGGCTCTGCGCATAGGCTTGGTGAATGCCGTTATGCCTCAGGCCGAGCTGATGGAGAAGGCCATCGAGATGGCTACCCAGATTGCCGCACAGGCACCGCTGGCAGTGCGCGCCGCCAAGGAGTGCATCAACGCCGAGTACGACATGGGGGCCGACGAGGCCATAGCCTACGAGAACCGCGCCTTCGGCCGCTGCTTCGCCACCGAGGACCAGAAGGGCGGCATGAAGGCCTTCCTCGAGAAGGGTAAATACGAATTCCAAGGAAAATAAAGCATAACGAGGTAACGTTATAACGTTATTACGTAACAACGAAATCACAATAGTTTAATAATAAAATCAAAACATCATGAAAATCTGTGTTATTGGAACCGGCACGATGGCCAAAGGCATTGTGAAGGCCTTCGCCGCCAAGATGCCCGTCACTATGAAGAGCCGCACGCAGGCCAGCCTCGACAAGGCTATGGCTTCCATCGCCAAAGGCTACGGCAAACTGGTTGAGAAAGGCAAGATGACCCAGGAACAGGTCGACGCCCTGCTCAAGAACATCACCACCACCACCGACTACGCCACCTTCGCCGACGCCGACCTCGTCATCGAAGCCGCCGTCGAGGAGATGCAGCTGAAGAAGGATGTCTTCACCGAGCTCGACGGCATCTGCAAGCCCGAGACCATCTTCGCCACCAACAGCTCGAGCCTGAGCATCACCGAGATTGCCGCCTGCACCAAGCGTCCGGCACAGTTCATCGGCATGCACTTCTTCAACCCCGCCGACCGCATGGCCCTG
>JAEEGF012456327.1_pt1 | contig 13522 bp, 5 predicted proteins | sample 9134171 | NCBI WGS metagenome assembly JAEEGF01 (sample SAMN16246542, study PRJNA631951) | gut metagenome | biome: gut microbiome; feature: rumen; material: AP-attached | host: Bos | place: Iran: Karaj | collected 2018-10
GATATAGATATCCCAATGCTTGAAGGATTTGTTCAGCGCCTTGATCCACTCTGCTATACCGGCTTCACCTGTATTAATCTCTTGACCACCACCTACCAGGCAAATAATCACAGCCCAGTCTTCACGCTGGTCAAGAGACCAGATGAGGAACTCGGCTTCTGACATTGGGAAATTAGGAACCTTAAGTTTGTTGCCGTAGGTACCGCCTCTCTTCAAGTAGTTGGCGATGCGTTGGTGTGTCCAGCTACGCTGTGCCTCGTCAAAGATGGCCACATGCTCCACTTCACCATAGCCAGTCGCCACTTGTTTAACCGCTTTGTCTGGATCAATCTCAACGATTCCGTTCTCAACAGGATTCTTGATTTTGGCCAGCATATTGTCGCGGTAGCGGTGGATGATTTGTATAAACTCGCTCACCTCTCGACGAGAGTCGGAGAGATTCTTACGCTCGCCACGTTCCCTGCACTTAATTTGGTTGTCTTTCGCCAAGGCCTCGGTCAGCACGGCAACCAGTGGGCCATTGCCTGACAGATAGACGGCCCCATTTTCCTTGTCAAGCTCTCCATCTTTATAGGTTTGCTTGATGGCAACGTCAAGCCCAACTAATGTTTTGCCGGCGCCAGGAACTCCTGTCACAAAACAAATACTCTTCTGCTTGTTTTCCTTGCTCTGCTGTATGATCTGCAGAAGATAGTTGATTGTCGTGTCCGTCGAAACCTTGTCAGCCTCGTGCCTGGTGATTTCTTCCACCGAATGGTTCTCATAGAGGGTGCGAGCTGCCTCGATGATGGTTGGTGTAGGAGTATAGGGACTGATTACCCAATTCTCAATCACGTCGGCCTCAGTATTCGCCCCAGCGTGTTCCAATACATTGATAAGCAACTCCTGGAGCTTTTCGCCACCTGTAATCAGTGTATTATAGATCTCATCATCATATACCGATGGCTGAAAAACCGTTGTGGCCTTCTTATAATTCGTAGGTATAAGGATAGGTACTATCACCCTATCATGGCTAAAACGATGGAAATTCTTCAGATCAAGGGCGTAATCCATCACCTGCTCAACGTCTGCCTGTAATGCGTCCTTCTGGCCAACCTTGAATTCAAGGCAGAAAATGATGCCACGCAGCAGCAGGACAACGTCAATGCGCTTCCCTAGCCTGGGAATATCATACTCAAAGATAATCTGCGATTTCTCATCTTTCCAGGGCACCAATACCTGCTGCAGCAATTCAATCTCTCCCATCCAAGCATCATCTGTGGTCGTGAGAGCGTCACCATGATAATTATTGTGCAACGCCCCAAGAATTGCTAGTGGCGATGTACCAATAAACTCATGGAAAGAAGCAGTATATAGACATCGGTTCGGCATAATGACTACAGCATTGGTACCTATAGTAGGTTATTTTATGCAAAGGTCGCAAATTTTATTGAACTGTGCAAACACTTCAACTAAATCTCCTGTTATCAAACTCAAGGGCTTAGCCAATCAAACTGTTATTATTTGTTCTATTATTGTACTATTTCCAATAAAATGATGTAAATTTGCCGTGTGGTTGCTATAGCTGCTATAGCAGCAGCAAATTCCCCTTGTTGCCGACGTGTCGGATTTGAAGGGTTAACATATTAATGAAAAAGCGTTTATTTGCGCTTTGTTCTTTGGCTTTCAAGAACGTAGGAGATTCTATCGGCTGTCCAAAGAGCATAGCAACTATGACGCCTGTTATGTATTCATTCATCCTGCATCTCTGATGTGGGCATATGTTTTATACACGGCGAGGGGCTAGTTGTTTGTTCAGGTAGCAAGTCATCCTACGGCCATTGAAAGCGGACGAGTGACATTAACGGCTCCCGCTTTTTTATTGGTATGGATAATGACAAACAAGCTAATGAAAACCAGTTGGTTTAAGGAGCCAAGACTGACACAATGATTGCAAGAAATTGTTTAAGGTCATTTGGGATAAAGAATATAACGGCGTCTGCCTAACGTTGTCATCAGCAGGAGATGCGCTCAACGTATCGCCGCGCCCCGTGTTTTGGGAAGAACTTGACCTGTTAGGACTCAACAAGAAGGGATGGATCTATCCTCATGTTGAAGAGCCCTTGCTTTGGGCATGTGACCGCCGCTATTTCTATAGGGGGGAGCTGGTCCTGGAGGTTAAGGGTGGCAATGTGTTTGACGCCCCAACGGTCATCCAGCAAACTGGATACGAGAATCTCGTACTTGAACCTGTTGACATGGAGAGACTGCGTGATCGTAACGAAGACTCCATGTTCATTATCGAGCATGAGGCGATGGATTTCATCAATCAGACATACCGTCGCTACAAGAACATCAAAGAAGTCACCGAGAAGAACCCTGAGGTAGACTTCCAACGACTTGCAAGTAACCTTGGCAAGAAGACAAAAGAAGAGCACGTAGTCGTAAAAGAAGATTGCGATAGTTTTGACGTAATGCCGCTCAGCAAGGCAGAGGAACTAGGTAAGGCTCCAATATTGAATAGCGACATAGAAATGTATGTTATATCTTTCTCTGGAGGGAAAGACTCTCAGGTTGTCCTTGACCTTGTTACTCGTGTTGCTCCAAGTGAAGATTTAACAGTTATATACTCTGATACAGGTTATGAGCTTCCTTCTTCTCTTCAACTTTATAAACAAGTTGAAGAATATTATAAGGAAAAATTTCCAATGCTAACCTTTTTGTTAGCAAAAAACCATGAAGATGTCTTGAATTATTGGGACTTAATGGGCTCTCCACGCAATGTCCATAGATGGTGTTGTGGTGTGATGAAAACAGCCCCATTATATAAGATGCTTAAAACCTGTTCGTCATTAGGTCGACAGCCTCATGTTATGTCTTTTATTGGCACAAGAGCAGAAGAAAGTTTACGACGTTCATCCTACTTAAAAGTCGCTAAAGATGCCAAACACACTAATGTTCTAAATGTTAGTCCTATTCTGGAGTGGAACATGACTGAAGTGTGGCTATATTTGTTTCTTCACAACCTATGCATTAACGATGCATATAGGCACGGTCTTGGAAGAGTTGGGTGTATTGTTTGTCCCTATGGATCTGATTGGAATGATTATTTATGTAACCACATATTTCCTGATACAGCAAAACCTTTCCTAGACAAAATAAGAAGTTTTGCTAAAAGAGGTGGAGTAAGAGATGTTGAAAACTACATCAAAACCGGCAATTGGAAAATACGAGCAGGAGGTAAAGGCTTTGAAACCAAATCTAAGGTCACTCAGATAAGTACGCTTCTGGATCCTGACTTTAAAGCTCTCATAACCTATCCCAAAGAGAATATCTTTGAGTGGTTGAAAGTATTGGGCACATCCACATGGAAAAAAACTGACAACGTTTATGACGGACAAATTCATTACAATAAGGACATTATAAACATGAGGCTCACTTTTGACAATGAGAATCATACGATTTTAGTAGAGGCCTTTAATGTTCTTTCTAATGTGTTTTTTGTAAGTCACCTTAGGCGAATAATAAATAAAACAACTTATTGTGTGCATTGTGAACTATGTGAAGTTGAGTGCCCCTCAGGAGCCCTTAATGTAGTTCCTATTGTTAAGATTGATCAACACAAATGTATTAGATGCCGCAAATGTATTGATTTTAAAGAGGATGGCTGTATCGTTGCAAACTCTATCAAGCAAGCAGAGGGAATCAAAGTAGCATCTAATAAAGATAAAAAAACGACAATTAATCGTTATAATAATTTTGGTTTTAGAGAGAAATGGCTTCAATACTATCTCAGCCATATTGACACATTCTTTGATAATGATGAACATGGCATCAATAAAGAAAACCAAATGAATCCTTTTCTAAATTGGATGAGAGATTCTAATATTTTGGAGAATAACTCAAAAGAAATAACTGAAACAGGCAGATTATTTGCTCAGAGTTTTTCTCTTAAACCAGATATTATATGGGAACTTATTTGGATAAACCTCACCTGTAACTCAGAAATCTGCAATTGGTACTCATACAACATCATGTTTAATAAACCTTACCCGAAAGCTGAGATTGAGTCTCTAATGGAAGCTTCATTGAACATGTACAGCGGATCTGTGAGAAAAAATGCCTTAGGCGCACTGCAAAACGCTTTTGTTTCATCACCGATTGGATCAAAGATAAAAGCTGGTATTATAACCAAGGAAGATAATAAACCAGTCTTTACAAGAGCGCCTCATACTAATGTCTCAATGGTTTCTGTGGCATATTCTCTCTATCGTTATGCTGAGCGCCAGAAGCGCTATTTGCTGACGGTATCCGAGTTCTATAATGAGAGTCAGCGAGAAGGTGTCTATCGTCAATTTGGCATCAGTAAAGAAGATCTGGAACGTATGCTACTGAGTTTGCAGGAAGACAGTAACCATGTTCTTCGTGCTGAGCTGAACATGGGTCTTGACAACATTATCCTTCGGGAAGACCTAACATCCATTGATATATTGAAGTTAATGCTATAAAACGAACATAAACCATGGCTACAAAATACTCAGATTACATCAAGATGCAGGATTTCCTGCCTGTGTATGACATGACAGCTGAAACGCCCGAAATGTGGCGAACCTTCATACCCACCAAACAGTTTTGCAATCTATTGCAACAAAGCGTAACCGCTTTCACATCCTCTGAAATCAGTAAGCGGCGTTCAATGTGGGTTCGCGGCACCTTCGGCACAGGTAAAAGCCATGCAAGCAGCGTTGTGCGACATCTGCTTTGTGACCCCATCAACGAGGTTGAAGATTACATTCAGAATCTGCCTGATGAAGTTTTGCGGGCGAAACTATTGGCCATACGCAAGCAAAAGCGGTACTTCCCGGTTGTGCTGAAGGGCGTGGAAGGTGCATATAGCATACCCCGTTTTTCACTCTCGGTTCAACGTGAGACCAAAGAGGCTCTGTTTAATGCAGGGCACAAAGACATCGTTGTTCGTTCAGACTTTGACAAGGCCATCCGATGGGTGGAAAGCCACCAGACCCGTATTCCCGAATTGGTTGCCTTGAGTGATGAACTGGCGTCAGAAGCGCCAACCATCGAGAAGCTCATGGCCAAGTTGAAAGCAAACGACATAGACGTATTCATTCATCTGGAAGAAGTGCTGGCCGTTGATGACACCTACCTAACGAGCGACAATATCAGTGACTGGCTTGTTGAAGTCGAACAAGCCATTGAGAAAGCTGGCATCGCAGATGGCCTGATAATTTTCTGGGACGAGTTCACCAGTGTTATGGACACACTGAAGAGTGACCGCATCAATGTTCTGCAAAACATTGCAGAGAAATCACAAAACAACAATCTTTTCCTTTTCTTGATTTCTCACCGTACAGAAAGTTCCAGTCTAGACGCCAAAGGCAAAGATATTGCCAAGATGAGTGATCGCTTTGACAATGTGGATTACTACATGGATGAGATTTCTACATACCTCATCCTGCGCCATACCTTCATGATTGATGATGCCGCAAAAGAAGCAATTGCATCATGGGGTATCACAAAAAAGATAAGTCCAAAACTATACGACCACCTGTGTGAGAGTAATTCTCCAGAAGAACGGGAGCACATCCAAAACCTGTTCCCCCTTCATCCTTACACGGCATTCTTCTGCTCCAGGATTTCCAATATTATGGGTTCGGCAAACCGAAGCGTGCTCAAGTTCATGAATGACGAGCAAAACGGTTTCAAGAGATTCATCAATGACGAGAACAATTATGATCAGAAAATGATGTTGACGGCCGACTGGCTATGGGATTTCTTCTATAGCGAGTTTGTCAATGACCCACGCTGTACGGCATTTGTGAGCGTATTCACCTCTCACCTGGATCGTGTAAAACAGATGACCGACGACCATGTGCGTGTGTTTAAAGTGGTATTGTTACTGAATGCTCTGAGCGTAAGATTCCAGAAACAGGCACAAGAGAAATACATACCCAACGAGTCCAATCTGAAGTTCATCTTCTCTGGGGACCGTTGCGAAGATAAGATTTACAAAATCCTCAATTGGTTAGACGAAAGCAAGATCATTGCTCGGGATATATTCGGCGAGTTCAAGATTTCGGTTTCACAATACAATCCAGCAGAGATTAATCAAGAAAAAAGCAAACTTAAAGGTCAATACAGCACAGCTGTTAGTATTTTGAGCTATAATGATGAAAGTGCTGCAGAGATGCGCAGCATCTTCAATGTGGGTGAAAACCTGATGCGCAAGTGTGAACCGGCATTCTATTCTTGTGAAGAACAAGAAGCTGTCCTTCGCAGCAAGCTGAATAAATACACACGTGAGAAGCTGAATTACCTTCATGTAGTAATGCTTTATTCAATTACTGATGAGTCTCGCGACATGATGGAAAACCGTGCCAAAGAATTCTCAGAGGAGTTCGATGACACAATTTTCATTATCCCTAATGAGGTGTTCACTCCTACAGCACAGGCTCATTTCATTGACGCTTTAGCACAGTCAAAGGTTTGCAATGCCCACTTTAATAAAGATGATGCCAGTCAGTTTGAGTCAACTGCTCGAGAGTATGTAGCAAAATGGAAAAGCCGCATGAAGGGGGGCAACTTCACTCTCTACTTCAATGGCAGCATCTATTCCGAAGGTATTTTAGGAAACATCTATTCGTTCATCAATAAGAAATTCAGTCCTCTAGTTTTCCCAGATGGTATGGAAAGCGTGAAGGCTTTGCATGGAGTATCTTCTACTTTCTTTGCCAACAAGAATTACAAAGCCCTGTCATTGCAGATGCTTCAGAAGCGGACACGGGACGAGATGCTTAAATTTGGCAGTTCTAGTGGCCCTGCGAAACATATCTTCCAAGATGGACTGAATAACTTGGTAACTGACACCTGCGAGTTGACCGAATCGGCCAAAGCAGGAAATTCATGGCTCAATCGTGTCTGCACTGAAGTTGATAAGCTTATTGCAGCAGCCAAGAAAAAGTACATGGACCGATTCTCATTGAGTGACGTCATGGCGCCACTGTTTAGGCCCCCGTTTGGTTTCTTCTCCAATCAAGCCAACTATATTGTGATTTCGTATGCACTACGCAAACACAAGGAAGACCTGTTCAACCCAAGCACTTCACAACCTGTTGGAGACGAGAAACTGAATGACATGATTGAAATCATGTTGAAGATGTGGGACAACGGCGTCTGTGAAACCAGCAATAAACTCCTGTTGCGATTCGGGTCAGTTGAAGAACGCAATTTGACTAACACCCTTGGTGAGGTCTTCAACCTGAGTATCGTAAAGGGAGTGAGCATGAGTGACCTTAAGAGCTTGACCTATGCTAAATGGTGTATCAATGAGTTCTGTAAGCAGATCGCCAAGTATCCGCTTTGGTCACTATTGTACTGCAGTAAAGCACAGGAACAAGAAGCATGCAAAAAAGCCATCAAGGATCTCATCAATCTGTTTAACCAGGATAGCTATTCTCTGGATAAGATCAAGACGTTGTACCATGAAATGAAAGGGGAGCAGATTGATCTATATAAGTTACTGACCAATGCGAACAACTATCGTGAAGGTTTTGTCAACTTTATCAAAGGTATCAAAGAGGTTGAACTAAAAGATGAATGGTGGGGAGAGCTTGAGGAGGAACTTGACCACTTGCAGTCTGAAATCGCCTTCCGTAGTGAAGAAGACGTGAGAAACTGCGTGATGTCATTTTATATCAACAAAATTAAGCCCAAACCCACACCTGCACCTCAGCCACAACCTGGCCCAACGCCTACCCCTCAGCCACAACCTGTTCCTGATGACGTTGTCAAGAAAGCACGTGGGCTTGTACGGGAACAGACCATGCCCAGCATGATGTGGCAGAAAGTTGTTCTCGACCTGATTGAAGAGCATCCCGAGGTTGCTCAATTCATTATTAAATACCTAGGCAGTTAATAGTGTATGGATTCATCAGATAAGATAACAGTTTTCAAGTCCTTTGAGGAACTGACTTGTGAAATCATCCGTGATAGGGACACAAGAGACATGCTGGCTCAGCGCTATGCTGTCCGCTTTATCATGCTGAAGAATTTCAACGAATTCAGGGAACTTGCCAAATTCATGGCAAATATTGGAGTTGATTCATTGGATTTGGAAAACTTGATTGATGAAGGCGAAGATGACATCTGGATAACCAAAGATACCCTGAAGGAAGCAATTAAGGGATGTGAAACATCTACATTTGTGACGCCCTTCTCTGAACTTGTGCGATTTTTTAACGAAGAGGAGTTCCGTGGCTTCTTTAATGAGATCATGCTCATCGAGGACATCCATCAGCCTAAAAAACGTATCTACATTCCGTTAATCGGTCTCCAGAACCGTTTCTCGGACTTCCTTAACCATTTTGGCCGCATTCAAGAAAGTGCACCCATTTGGCGATATGACGCAGAGCCGCAATCAGTACAAGTTTTCTTTGCCAAGTATAAAAACTTCAAATTGCCAAATGGTGGCGTTCAATGCCAATTGAATTCTTTACGGGAATGGTTGAAGTTTTGGAAAGCACAAGCGCCCCAGGAGCGTATTGTCTGCATGTCAATACCGATTGCTGCCAAATACAAATACTCAAAACCCGACAACATCTTTAATTTCAAAAAGATAGAGAGCTCATACGACTTTATGACCCAGTACCTGGATTTGAGCTTTCCTTTTGGGGATAATAAAGAAGAAAAAATCTATTGGGACGAAATGCTCAATAAGCTTGACAAAGAATCGTTGAGCTCGTTCTCTTTTGAGTCTTTCGTGCGCACATCATTTAACAAGGTCAAACTGAAGGCCTCTGATGTCATTTATGAATGGGCTAATGACTCAAATAGCAATTATCATCGCTGGCTGCTCAAACATTATGTCCTATACACTCCTTTCAAGGAGGAATCTCCCTACCTCGCATTGTGCATGGAGAGCATAACGGATCTGAATGATAAGCATGCCTTGGCTTCATTAGTTGCAACACGACTCCTATATGGAGTTCCTGAAGCCCAAAAAGAACAGTTTGCCGATGAACGCCGACAAGTAATCGTTGATAATTCTCAACTTTTCAGCGATGTCATCACCCAGGAAGATCAGCATTGGCTCTTTGAGAGGACAAAAGAAATATTCCAGCAGCAAGAAGATTTGCCTGCGGCTATCGATGTATGTACAGGGGTCTTTGATTTCGAACGTGTACTCTTAATGGGCTGGTATGTACACTATCCCAACAACAAGAAACTTCAAAAAGCAATAGAAGAAATCTATCCCGATTTCTTGGCTTACCTACGAACAGAGAAACCGTCTCATTTCTTGCCTTCGAATCAATGGTGCATTGATTATATAAAGGCATACAAGCAGGCCAAGTTGACTGATCAATATACCGATGAGATAGCTCAAACAATAAAAACAAAGAACGAGTCCTCCACATCATTCTACAAATGGTATTTTGATTTTACTAGCTCTCATGAGGTGCTCGCCGAAGTAACCAATCAGTCCACTTTTAAACCAGATAAAGTGTACTGGATCGACGGATTGGGATTAGAGTTCCTGTCGTATATCATGTATCTGATTGACAAAGAGCAAAGCGACCTTAAAGTAGTACGTTCTCAGATCACCCGCTCTGAACTGCCCTCATCTACCTATCACAATAGGTTTGAAGGTGAGACAGTTTATAAGTTTGGTGAGTTAGATGAATGTGGACATACTGTATATCGCTATCTTCATACACTGAAAGATGAACTGTCAGTAATCAAGGACATTGTCCATGAGATTGTACTCACATCTAAAAAAGGTCTATGCACTATAGCCATTGTGTCAGACCATGGCTTCAGCTGCCTGTCTCGCAAAGCCCCATCCAAGAAGTATGACGGGAAATTTGAGCATGAAGGTCGTTATATCAAAACGACACCAGATGCACTGTCTGACCCAGACTATCTGGTTCACAAGAATGAGAGTGAGGGACAATTCTATAAAGTCGCCCTTACTCACTCATCTTTGTCTAAGGTGCCAACCCACCAAGTTCATGGAGGATGCACGCCTGAGGAGGTGTTAGTACCGTTCATTCTCTTGTCAAACAAAAACATCCATAACTTGATTAAATATCAGATTGTGCTTCCACAAGATGATATCATGCTATCTAATCCATCTGTCGCCCTAACGATCATTCCAGAGCCTAAAGGTGTCACTCTCACATGCGAAGGAAAGAGTTATCGAATGGATAGAATAGGAACCCAATGGACTACTTTGTTACAAGATGTCACTGAGGGCACGCACGTGATTGATGTTAAACCAGATGATTCCACCAGCACAGAATGCACAATCAAGATTGTTGGTATTGGTGGTAGTTCAGATATAAACGATATATTCGATTTGTAATTATGAGCGCAATAGGAGAAAAAATAAAACAAGTATTCGGCACAGCTGCTGTCTATAAGAATCCTGCGAATTATGATATTTTTACAGGGCGAAACTTGCCTTCTTTTGTGAAAGATTACTTGATCTCAACACATATAGCGCCTGATGGCTCATTCAAGAGAAATGAATTGGCAAGATTCCTTGATGCCCATATTCCTCAGGACAATAGTGCAATCAGGGCGAGACTGCGCAGGGGTGAAACCCTTACGCTCCTTACTCGCTTTGTTGTGACAACAAGCCTGGCCCAGAATAAAACCAGTTTTCAGATACCAGACATGGGAATAAAGTCCTCGGACACGCTGATACCCGATTACCTCATTGAAGAATATCCCAATGACTTGATTGATGGTGAGAAATGGGGCATCATGAAGATTGTCTATATCCAACCTCAGGATAAAGAGGCCGGTTATGTGGAAATGGTTAAGTTCAAACCATTCCGTCCGATGGAGAAACTGGACATAAACTACATTCGCTATTGTCGTGCTCAGTTCACCTTGGACGAATGGATTGACGTGCTCATATCTGCAATGGAATACACGCCTTCTGCATTCAAGAACATGACCCAGAAACTGGAGTTCTTAACTCGATTGTTGCCTTTTATTGAGCCACGGTTGAACATGATCGAACTGGCGCCTAAGGGAACCGGCAAGAGCTACGTCTTCGGCAACTTATCAAAGTTCGTCTGGCTTGTGAGTGGCGGAAAAGTTTCCCGTGCGAAATTGGTATATGACAAATCCACGAAGACACCTGGAATCATGCGATTCTATGATATGGTGGCTTTTGACGAGATACAAACTATCACGTTCTCGGATAACACCGAGATGCAGTCTTTCTTGAAGAACTACCTTGAGTTTGGCCGTGCAACTATTGACAACTATGAGTTTATGTCAGAATGCGGTCTGATGCTTTTGGGAAACATTCTGCTTTCTGAGGACAATGAGCCATTGAGCAACAAGTATTTTGACACATTGCCCGAAGTGTTCCGCGAATCAGCATTGTTGGACCGCTTCCATGGCATGATCGAGGGTTGGCTGTTGCCACGCGTCAACGTGGACATGGCTCTGCATGACTGGACGCTCAATGTTGAGTTCTTCTCAGAAGTGCTGCACCAAATGCGCACAGAGTCTGTCTATTCTCATATCGTTGATGCCGCGATAGAAGTTCCAGCAGGGGCTGATATGCGCCATACCAAGGCTGTTAAGAAAGTGGCTACAGCTTATCTGAAATTGCTGTTCCCACATATTACATCTATTGAGCAACTGGATTTGGACGAATTCAATGCGATGTGTCTGCAACCGGCCATTCGCCGTCGTGATATCGTTCGTCAGCAGTGTAGCAATATTGATGCTGAGTCATCGTTCTCAAAGCCAATGCCATTGTACACCATCAAGAAGATATGAGTAAGTTAGAAGATCTACATACGTTGGTAAGATTATTACAAGAGTTCGAACTGCCTGTCAGCCCTATTCTTGAGTATGCAATCAATGAGAAGATTGAGGAGTATTCTTCTTTTCCAGAGGAAACGGCCAACACTGTCGAACAGATAGTAGAGACTTCCATCCCAAATGATAGCGACGAACAACCTGATGAAATCATCTTGACAAGACAGATGATAAAAGATGCACAGATGCCTAATGGTGGCTACTCAAGAAGCCAGCTGGATGCGATTGGTGTTGAATGGCCACCTGCTAAAGGATGGATTGAAGAGTCTATTGGAAAACGCATCACTAAGAAACAGTTTGATGATTTCAATCACATTGTGTATCGTGAGAACACAGCCATTCAGCCCAAAAATGAAGAGCCTCAAAAACGAATAGTCAATAAGGCCTCGGACAAACCGTCAAAGGAAAAGCCCACAGCCAAGAAATACGAAAAAAGAAAAAGTATCATTCTTCATACGATGATGCGATTGCATCATCCCGCTTCTCTTAGAGAAGTCACAAGAAGAATCAATCGTACTGCTTGGGGTGAAACGCCAATCAGAGAAGAAGACGTCCTCTCCTTGTTATTGGAGATGCCCGAAATAAGTCGTTTTGAAGGAAAATACTACCTGAAATAGGTGTATGCGCTTTTCGTATTCCGGCTGATACCCGTTCAATTCTAGGATTGCAAATGATTATTACGTAATTTCCGCTGCGTAAAACATGAAGTGATTATTTACTGCTGAAAATTAATAAGTTAATAAACTATTTCATTAGATGCTGAGCTTTTTCACACCTTAAAAATCGCAATAAACTGCGATTTTTGTGTGTTTTGAATAATTGATACAACTAAACTATACAATATTCCTAACATATTATAAAAATGATGAATTCTTTATTGGCAAATAATTTTTTTGTTTGATTTCAATGATGTAATTTTGTAGCGATTAATATAATTCTAATATACAATCAGTTATTTCTGATAATGATAATGGGAGAATCATCTATGAACAAAAGTTTTTCCATACTTCATATTTCTGATTTACACAAACCAAAGAACTGTAACTTTGACAATTTGTTTTATTCAATCCAGAACGATTGTGAAGCATACATTGAAGAGGGGATTAGTAAACCTGAAATTATAGTGATTAGTGGAGACTTGGCTGAGGGTTCCAAAGAAAATGATGCAGAGAACATCATAAGATCTCAATATGTGGAAGTTAGTGCCTTTCTAAATAAACTTGCTAGGTATTTCCTAAACGAGGATAAGCGTCGGTTGATTATAGTACCTGGGAACCATGACTACAATTACATAACATCGAAGAGTAGTATGTCTTTGTCACCAGATGAAATGGCCGAGGATGATTTAAAGAATTTTATGATAGCAGAACCTGATGTAAGATGGAATTGGGCTGACAGGCGTTTCTATCACATTACAAATAAGGAGTTGTATGATAAACGATTTGATCTGTTTAAGTCATTCTATAACGATTTTTACAAGGGCATTAGGGAAATACCAGATAAGGTGGATCAAGATTCCTATATTATTGAACTGCCTTCTTATGGTGTCGCTTTTGTGTGTTTTAATAGTTGTTATCGCCTTGATCATCTGAACCCAGTAGGTTGTATCTGTCCTGATGGAATAACTAAGGCTCATGAAAGATTATCTCTGTTAAAAAAAAATGGGATATTTACTTGTTGGAGT
>JAEEGF012398046.1_pt1 | contig 13519 bp, 11 predicted proteins | sample 9134171 | NCBI WGS metagenome assembly JAEEGF01 (sample SAMN16246542, study PRJNA631951) | gut metagenome | biome: gut microbiome; feature: rumen; material: AP-attached | host: Bos | place: Iran: Karaj | collected 2018-10
GGGAGGTTTTCTACTGTAAGCTAAAGCAACTGTTATCCCCCTGCATAGCAGGGGGTTTATTAAAAGATGCTACACAAAAAGGGAGCTGCGCACTAATTGCTTAGTGCGACAGCCCCTTTTGTGCATTATTCTTTTATTTATCCATAAATGTACGAACGTTGATTCCGTTAACCTCTATGTGATCGTCAACTGCTATGACAAGACACTGTCTGCCATCTACAATGCGGGATTCAACGAGATCTGTGCGATCAGGTTTTACCTTTATGACAACATCGGGAGTTTCGATGTCAAACTTCTTGGTGTTGGCAATGTTGCTTGCAAGAAGAGGGAAGTCTTCTTCGCCGGCGCATTTTGTATAGTTTTCGTCAAAATAACCAAGTCTTTCTTCTGATACACCACTGTCCTGAAGAAGCTGCTTCACATCTTTTTTGGAGAGTTCAAGAGGCTCAGGATCTCCTTCGTGATCTTCAATCATATCATTGAGGTTATCATGAATGTTTTTCATGATATCGTAGTCAGCATCTTCGCCGATTGTGTTCTGAACAACAGCATCAAAAATATCTTTCTGTTCAGGAGCAGAAATAGGAGCTCTTCCGCCAAACATAGCCTCAACAAATTCTGGCTGAAGGTCATCGGGCTTTTTGGTGAAATAGAGCATGTTGTGGATGTCCATTTCTCGTTCGATAAACGCTGGGAAAAGAAATCCCTTTGTAGGGCCTTCTACAATCCAATCACGGTATCTGTCTTCGATGATATTCTTGTGTTCATTGTAACCAAGACCTGCTTTGGACAGCTTAACAGGGCAAATGCTGCAGAGAATATAGTCATAAATCTTGTCTGAAGCATCTTCCATTTCGATGCCGTCATTGGTTACGCCAGGAATATCATATACAGCGTGAACAACAATGATGTAATAGTTCTCTCCATTGATGTAGTTAGCGATGATCTTGTCATAAAATTCATCTACCAACTCATCGTCTTCGAGTCTTGAATTACGCAAAGTCAAAAGAAAGTCCTGAGTTCCTCCTGGCTGTTCCTGATCGAGAGGAAACTCAAGACTGATTAAGTTCTTGCCAAATGTTCCTGCAAGAGTATGCTGGAAGATGTCCAGATATTTGAACATTTCTTCTTCCGGTATCTGGCCGAAAGCTTTTCTGAAGGTAAATCTCTTGTTCTTTTCATGATCAACATAGCATCCGCAGATGTGATCAATCGTGCACCTGTCCGGTGTGAACTGCTTTTTGATTTCTAGTGTTTCTGCCTTGTTCATTATAAAAATTATTTTCCTTTATTCATAAATTTTTGGCACATATCCTCAGCAAACTGTACCGGATATAATTGTACCATAACGGAATCGATAAGGTCACCTATCGTCATCCTAAATGCTATTTTAACAAATTTATCATAAGTAGTATCAAACATTTTTTCAAAAACTTTGATACTCTCTACATCAATCTGATTTACTATAGGAGTACTGATATCGGTAGCTACTCCGAGCATTGATGACAAACTTGTAGCGCTTGTTCCCATCATCTGATTCATGGCTTCTGAAGCAGCAGATAAGTGAAGATCGGTGATATCTCCTGAAGTGTTGGTGCCGTCTCCGCCCATCATAAGGTCTGTCATTACTTTTACGTCATGCTCTTTCAGAACAAGAACGTTATTTCCTTCTAGGCCTTTAACATAATGAATCTGAACGAAGATACATGTTTTTTCATAATCATCAAGTGCTTCGCTTCTTCTTATAACCTTGACATTAGGGGTTGTGATTTCAACCTTTTTATTGACCATAAGACTTAAGGTTGTAGCAGAATTACCCATACTGATATTGGCAATCTCACCTAAGATATCAACCTGTTCACTAGTTAGATTCATTTCTTCCAAGACAGCTACCTCCATATACTAATATGAAAACCTTAATAATATTTTAATTTATTTAATAAGGCTTTGTAAAGCGAGATTTACGTTATAACCTTAAGGTTTATTCTTTTTTAAGAATATATTTTCCTTATTCATTATATAATGTAATAGTAAAAGTATGCATTGCTCAAAAATAATCACATTTTTTAATGTTTAATGATTACCTGTGAGTGTTTTGTGATTAATTTACAATCAGACGCTTGATTATTTGTGATTAATCTTGATTGAAAATGATTGAATGTGATGGTATTATTTATTCAACAATAATTCTTTTAAGAGGGCAATATGCTTACACAAGAGCGTCGTGATCTAATAGTTTCATATGTTAATGACAACAATGCGGTAACAGTTGCTGAACTCATGGAGAAGTTTGATGCTTCAGCAGCAACTATACGTCGTGATCTATCTGTTCTTCATGATGAAAAGAAAATACTAAAAGTTTTTGGTGGTGCAACATCCATAAGCTCCGGTGATATTACAACCTTTGAACCTTCGGTATCTGCGAAGGCGTCACTTAATAAAGAAGAAAAAGATGCTATAAGCAAATATGCAGCTTCTTTAATATATGATGATGACTTTGTATATATTGACTCCGGTACAACTACGCTGGAGATGATCAAGTATATAGAGAATGTAAAGGCCAAGTATATTACCAACGGAATAGTCCATGCCAAGAAACTTTTGGAAAAAGGTCTTAATACCATGATAATAGGTGGGCGATGCAAGGCTTCAACGGAAGCTATCATAGGACCTGATTGCATTGAAGGTATCAGTAAATTCCATTTCACTAAAGCGTTTATGGGAACAAATGGTATTTCAATCACTGCAGGTTTTACAACCCCTGATGTGGATGAGGCTCTGGTTAAACAGGAAGCTGTCAAGCATGCATATATTTCGTATGTGCTTGCTGATCACTCTAAATTTGGACAGGTAAGTTCGGTTACTTTTGCAGATATAGCTAATTGCTGCATTATAACGGATAAAGAGCCCAGTAAGAATTACAGTAACAAAACAATCATAAAGGTTGTCTAAAGATTAAGGAGGAATTACATGATCTACACGGTTACCTTTAATCCCGCAATTGATTATGTGGTGCGTATGTCAGATGAATTACTGCCTGGCATGACAAATCGTTCAGATTCGGAAGAATGCTATTTCGGTGGAAAGGGTATAAACGTATCCACCATTTTAAAGAATCTGGGAATTGACAATACCGCGCTTGGATTTGTAGCCGGTTTTACCGGAGAAGCTATTGAGAAAAGCGTAAATGAACGAGGAATAAAGGCTGACTTTATAAAATTACCGGAAGGAATTTCCAGAATCAATGTAAAGATAAAGGGACAGGCTGAAACTGAGATAAATGCTCAGGGGCCAAAGATTCCGGAAGAGGCAAGAGAGAAGCTTTTCGAGCAGATAAAGAAATTACAGGATGGAGACATTCTTATCTTAGCAGGAAGTATTCCAAACTCACTTCCAAGTGATGTATATGAAAAGATTATTTCTTTTGTCTGCGATAAAAAAATAGAGGTGGTTGTGGATGCCACAAAGGATCTTCTTATGAATGTCCTTAAATATCATCCATTTTTAATAAAGCCGAACAATCACGAACTTGGTGAAATGTTTGGAAAGGTCTTAAAGACCGACGAAGAAATTGAGGAACATGCAAGGAAACTTCAGGAAATGGGCGCAAGAAATGTTCTTATTTCCATGGCCGGGGATGGCTCAATGCTCATTACCGAGACAGGTGAAAGATTCCGTGTAGGTGTTCCAAAAGGGAAGGTTAGAAATTCAGTAGGTGCAGGTGATTCGATGGTTGCCGGATTTATTGCTGGATATCTAAACAAAGGGAGCTACGAAGAAGCTCTCAAAATGGGTACTGCTGCCGGAAGTGCTACAGCTTTTTCAGACGATCTGGCAACAGGAGAAGCAATACATGAACTGTATAAAGGCCTATAAGGCAATATAAGGAGGGACTATGAAAATCACAGATTTACTCAAAAAGGAAGGTATAAGCCTTAACAGCCCTGCAGCGGATAGAGACGCGGCAATAGACGCTTTGGTTGAACTCCATTCAAAAGTTGGAAATTTAAATGACCCGGCTGAGTTCAAAAATGCTATTTTAGAGCGTGAGAAAAAGGGCTCAACAGCAATAGGAATGGGAATCGCAGTGCCACACGGCAAATCTGCTGCTGTAAAGAATGCTGGTCTTACAGCTATAACTATTCCAAATGGTATTGACTACAAATCTCTTGATGGAAATCCAAGTAAGCTTTTCTTCATGATTGCTGCACCTGATACAGCAGCAGACACACACTTGGAAGTTCTTTCAAAGCTTATGACTCTCCTTATGGATCAGGCATTCGCATCGAAGTTGATCGAAGCTAAGACAGCTGATGAATTCCTTTCAATCATTGACGCTAAGGAAGCTGAAAAGGATAAGGAAACAAGCGCAAAGGCAGCAGCTTCTGCTCCTGTTTCAAAGCCATCAGTTAAAAAGCTTGTTGGCGTAACAGCATGTCCTACAGGTATCGCTCATACATTTATGGCTGCCGAAGCTCTTGAGCTTAAGGCAAAAGAAATGGGAATTGATATCAAGGTTGAAAAAGACGGTTCAGCCGGTGCTAAAGATGTTCTTACATCAAAAGAAATCGAAGAAGCTGATGCTGTTATCGTAGCTTGTGACAAGAACATTGATATGGGAAGATTTAATGGAAAGCCTGTAATTATCACATCTACAAAAGAGGCTATTCACAATCCTGAATCACTTATCAAAAAAGCTGCTGATGGTGGTGCAAACATCTATCATCATTCAGGAAAGATTTCAAGCGCCTCAGATGACAGTAATGAGTCAGCAGGAAGACGTGCATACAAGCACCTGATGAATGGTGTTTCACATATGCTTCCATTCGTTATTGGTGGTGGTATTCTTATTGCAATCGCATTCCTTCTTGATGATTACTCAATTGATCCAAGTAACTTTGGTAGCAACACACCTGTTGCAGCATGGTTCAAATCAATTGGTGGAACAGCGTTTGGCTTCATGCTTCCAATACTTGCCGGATTCATTGCACAGAGTATAGCAGACCGTCCTGGTCTTGCAGTTGGTTTCGTAGGTGGAGCTCTTGCTAGTTCAGGTGCTACATTTGCCGCTCCTGGCGGAGATGTACCATCAGCTTTCCTTGGAGCTTTAGTTGCTGGTTTTGTGGCAGGTTATCTTGTTCTCTGGATGGAAAAGATCTGTGACAAGCTTCCTCAGGCACTTGAGGGAATTAAGCCTGTACTTATCTATCCTTTGTGTGGAATACTTATCATCGGTATTGTAATGTGCGCTATCAACCCTATAGTTGGTGCAATCAACGCAGCTATTACAGCACTCCTTGAAGGAATGGGAACAGGCTCAATGGTTGTTCTTGGTATTCTCCTTGGAGCTATGATGGCTACTGATATGGGTGGCCCTCTTAACAAGGCTGCTTATGCATTTGGTCTTGCAAGCCTTGCAAACCAGAATGAGACAGGATACATGATCATGGCTGCTATCATGGTTGGTGGTATGGTTCCTCCAATCGCTATAGCACTTGCAACTATCTTCTTCAAGAACAGATTTACTCCTGCAGAGCAGAAGTCAGGTCCTGTAAACTTTATTATGGGTCTTTGCTTCATTACAGAAGGTGCTATTCCATTCGCAGCTGCTGATCCACTTAGAGTAATCCCATCTCTTATGGTTGGTTCAGGTATAGCCGGAGCACTTTCAATGGTATTTAAATGTACACTTATGGCTCCTCATGGTGGAATCTTCGTATTCCCTGTAGTAGGAAACGTAGCAATGTATCTTGTAGCTCTTTTAGTTGGATCTGTTGCAGGATGCTTGATGCTTGGGGTTTTAAAAAAGAAGGTTGAAGAATAACAATTATTTTTATATAATTGTCGATTATGCGCAGCCGCAAAAATGCGGCTGTGCATTACGCAATTAATTTTGAAAGGAAATGAATTATGGTATCACAGACAGTTAAAGTAACAAATGAACAGGGAATGCACATGCGTCCAGCAAGCCTTTTTTGCCAGACAGTGACTCCTTTTACAAGCGATGTTAAAGTCGTATTCAATGGAACAGCTTATGACGCAAAGAGCGTTATGATGCTTATGAGCGCTTGCATTAAGTGCGGTGCTGAGATAGAAATTCAGTGTGATGGTCCTGACGAAGCAGAAGCTCTTAAAAAGGCCGTTGAACTTGTTGAAAGTGGATTAGGTGATTGACCATTACTACTTAACGAGGTTTTTTCGAGTTTAGTAGGAATGGTCGTTCTGGCGAGGACGAAAGTCCGAGAGCAGAACTTCAGCTTACTTAACGAGGTATTTGCGAGTTTAGTAGTTATGGTCGTTCCGACACCAAATCTGTGATTTGGTGAGCGGAACTTCCTATTTTATATTTTGGAGGACGTGAATGTATAAAGGAATCGCCGCATCACGCGGAATAGGCATCGGAAGTGTCTGCGTTATTGTTGAGCATGATTTAAAGTTTGAATCTAAAAAGATTGAGAATATCGACGCTGAAAAAGAGCGCTTTAATAAAGCGGTTGAAGAATTCGTTGCTGAAACAACTGCTCAGGCAAATGACATCAGAGAGAAAATAGGTCCTAAGGAAGCTGAAATTCTTGAAGGACATATAGTTATGATTTCCGATCCTTCAATGGCCGGAGAGATGACTAAGATGATCGACTCAGGCCAGTGCGCTGAGGCAGCTGTAGAAGCAGTCTGCGACATGTTTATTGGCATGTTCTCAAAGATGGACGATGATATGATGCGTCAAAGAGCCTCTGACATCAGCGATGTAAAGGTTTCGATGCTCAAAATCCTTCTTGGAATAAAGGATATAGACATCAGCAAGGTTGCACCCGGAACAGTGCTTGTTGCCAAAGACCTTACACCATCTATGACATCACAGATAAATAAGGAAAACGTAGTTGGTATTCTGACTGAGGTAGGTGGAAAGACCTCTCATTCAGCTATTTTGGCAAGAGCTTTGGAGATTCCTGCAGTTCTTTCAGTTCCTGATATTACAAAGATTGTTAAGGATAAGGACACTGCTATCGTTGATGGAACAGAAGGAAATGTTTATATCAATCCTGAAGGCGACGTTCTTTCACAGTACATTTTAAAGCGTGAAGAGTTTATTAAAAAGCAGTCTGAGCTTAAGGGATTCCTTGGAAAAGAAACCAAGACTTCCGATGGCGAGACAGTAGAACTCTTCTGTAATATTGGAACTCCTAAGGATGCCAAAAAAGCCATAGAGTGTGATGGTGAAGGAATAGGTCTTTTCCGTTCCGAGTTCCTGTTTATGGACAATAATCATATGCCTACTGAGGACGAGCAGTTTGCTGCATACAAAGAGGCTGCTGAGACAATGGGCGGTAAGCCTGTTATTATCAGAACTTTGGATATTGGTGGTGACAAGGATATTCCTTACCTCAATATGAAAAAGGAAGAGAATCCATTCCTTGGTTACAGAGCAGTAAGATACTGTCTCGGTAATAAGGATAGCTACATGATTCAGCTTCGTGCCATTGTCAGAGCAAGTGCATTTGGTAAAGTAAAGATCATGATTCCTCTTGTTACTTGCATAGATGAACTCAGAGCAGTCAAAGCACTTGTTGAGGAAATCAAAAAAGACTTTGATGCTAACGGCATTGCTTATGATAAAGATATTGAAGTTGGTTGCATGATTGAGACACCATCAGCATCACTTATTGCAGATATCCTTGCAAAAGAAGCTGATTTCTTCTCAATAGGAACCAATGATCTTACACAGTATACAATGAGTGTAGACAGAGGAAATGCAGATGTTGCATATCTTTATTCTACATTCCAGCCATCTGTTCTTCGTTCAATCAAATACATTATTGAATGTGGCAGAAAAGCAGGTATACCTGTTGGAATGTGCGGAGAAGCAGCCGCTGATCCAATGATGATTCCGCTTCTTATATCATATGGCTTAACAGAGTTTTCAGTTAACCCGGTTCTTGTTCTTTCTGCAAGATGCATTATCTCAAAGTGGAGCAAGGAAGAAGCAGATAAGTTAGCTGAAGAGGTTATGGCTCTCGACAATGAAAAAGATATTGTGGCTCTTTTGAAAAAAGCTACAAAAGAAAAAGAATAATAAAATAAAAGCTATAGATGTCCGTATTGTTTAATTAACAATGGACTCTATAGCTTTATTTTTTGAAAAAATTTAGTTACTCTTTTTTAAAAACTGCATGCCGCGCTTTTCTGATTTGGGCTGCATCTGGACAGGTTCTTCGGGTTTTGCTGCAGCGCCGCTAAAATCCTTCGCAAGCTGATACCTGCATTCTGTACACAATTTTCCACTAAAAATAGGTTCTCCGCAATTCTCACACCTTATGATTCCTGTTATCTCAAGTGATATAAGTCTTCCATCTTTGAGCCAACGAAGAATGGATTCTATTGGTATTCCTGTAGCATCGTGTACTTCCTGACCGGAGGATAGTGGATGTTCATGGAGAAAGTCTCTGACAATATCAAAGTCAGCCTCATCCTTTTTTGTACAGTTTGGACAAAGCTGAGGTCCAGTATCCGGATATTGAAATAAGATGTCACATCTTTTACATTTTTGTACAGACATAGGCGAAAACCCTTTAACGTACTAATTTGGTTAGTACGATATTCAATACAAATATGAGTTATATAGAGACTTAAATAAAGTTAATAAGTGCGTATTTTCTCAATTTAAAATAGTTTCCTATAATCATTATGCTATAGTCGCTTGGCAATGTAAAGTTTTAAATTATTATTTGAATATAAAGAAAATAACATAATAACGTTAAAATATGAAATAAGTATGAAGAATCAGAAGTTGACTTGACAACATGTAGCTAGCTACGTATTATGTGATATGTAGCTAACTACATGTTTTTGTTTTGGCAAAAAATATAGAAAAGAGGCATAAATGAGTAGTACCGAAGATGGGAAAGAGTTTTTCAGAGACAGGGAACATGAGCCGGTAGGTTTTAAATTTAAACTTATTCATGAAGCCTTTGTAGCGATGTTTAATCGGCAATTGAAAGAAGATGACATAACTTTTTCACAGTTAATGGTTATTTCATATCTTGATGAGCATAGCAACCAGAAAGTGACTCAGAAAGATATTTCAGATGCCCTTCATATTAAGCATCCAACTACTATAGGACTCTTGAAAAGGCTTGAAGAAAAGGAGATGATAACAAATATAACTGACCCTGATAACAGGAGATGTCGCAATGTTACTCTTACAGAAAAGGGCATTGCGTTCGTAGAAAAAAGACGTGAAAGAAGAAAAAATACAGATGATTATCTGGTAAGTGGCATGACAGAGGATGAGATTAGACAGCTAAGACTGTTATTGGATCGAGTTATTGATAATATGCAATCACTTAATAAGTAAATTTATTAGTGTGTTGAACAAATTTTGGAAGTGTATGTCTGGATTTTGCTACCTTGAAAAACGTTGGTACTTAGCTGACGTTTTTTGACAGCTTAGTACCACTACGTTTTTCACGGAGTGGAAACGTTAGCAAAACCAGATATACACGCACCAAAATTTGACTAATTACAAAATAAAGGGAGAGACAAATGGTTAAGACATTATTGAAACAATTAAAGGAATTCAAATTTCCTTCCATAATGACACCGATATGTATGGTCGGTGAAGTTATCTGTGAAATGGTTATTCCCATTTTGATGGCCAGAATCGTAGATGATGGTATATATGGCGGAGATATGGGACTTATTTTCAGAACAGGCGGCATGATGGTAATTATCGCTGTTTTAGGACTTTTGGCAGGTCTTGGCGGAGCTTATTTTGGAGCAAAGGCTTCTGCTGGTTTTGCCAGAAACTTAAGAAAAGCCATGTTTGATAACATTCAGACATTTTCTTTTTCCAACATCGATAAGTTCTCAACATCAGGTCTTGTTACCAGACTTACAACAGATGTAACCAATATTCAAAATGCATATATGATGATACTCAGAATGGCTATGAGAGCTCCTTCATCACTTGTTATTGCGATGGTTGCAGCTTTCCTTATCAATGCTCAGCTTGCATCCATTTATCTTGTAGCTGTTGTAATATTGTCATGCATCATGGTCTATATCATGAACAAGGCAACCAAATATTTCAAAGAAGTATTTGAAAAATACGATGCTCTTAATGAGAGTGTACAGGAAAACGTATCAGCCATAAGAGTTGTAAAGGCTTATGTAAGAGAAGATTATGAGAACGACAAGTTCAAAAAAGCAGCTCTTAATATCTACAACATGTTTGTAAAGGCAGAGATGAATCTTGTTTATATCAGCCCTATCATGACCGGAACAATTTATGTCTGCATCCTTCTTATCAGCTGGCTTGGTGCACATATGATAGTTGGCGGAAGCCTTACAACCGGTGCTCTCATGAGTCTTTTGACTTACTGCATGACAATCCTCATGAATCTTATGATGCTCGGTATGATCTTTGTTATGATCACAATGGCTACAGCAAGTGGAAAGCGAATTGCAGAAGTTATTGAGGAAAAGGCAGATATCACCAACAAGGAAAATGCAATAAAGTCTGTACCTGATGGAAGTATTTCTTTTGACCATGTGAATTTCGCTTATAATCAGAGTTCAGAGGAACCTGTGTTAAAAGATATAAATCTGGAGATAAAAGCAGGTGAAACAATCGGAATCATTGGTGGTACAGGTTCAGCAAAATCATCTTTGGTTAACCTTATCAGCAGACTTTATGATGTAACTGAAGGAAGTGTTAAAGTCGGAGGAATTGACGTCAGAGATTATGATCTTGAGACCTTAAGAGATCAGGTATCAGTAGTTCTTCAGAAGAATGTTCTTTTCTCCGGAACAATTCTGGATAACTTAAGATGGGGCGATAAGAACGCAACATTGGAAGAGTGCCAGAGAGCATGCCGTATGGCTTGTGCCGATGAATTTATTGAAAAGATGCCTCAGGGATACAATACAGAGATTGAACAGGGCGGAACTAACGTGTCCGGTGGACAGAGACAGCGTCTGTGTATTGCAAGAGCTCTTCTTAAGAAACCTAAGATTTTGATTCTTGATGATTCAACAAGTGCGGTAGATACAGCAACAGATGCTAAGATAAGAAAAGCATTTGCTGAGGAAATACCGGGAACAACCAAACTCATTATTGCGCAGAGAATAAGCTCTGTTCAGGGATGTGACCGCATAATCGTTATGGAAGACGGTAAAGTTGATGGATTTGGAACTCATGAAGAGCTTCTTAAGACAAATGATATTTACAGAGAAGTTTATGAATCACAGACCGGAGCATCAGGTGATGCTGACTTTGACCAACAGTAAGCATTAGATGAGATTTATTGAATCCGTATTTGACCGGATCATATCAGATAGAATCTATCGTTTTAGAGGAGGATATAAAAATGGCACCAAGACCAACACGTGGAATGCCAAGGCCAAAGGTTCAGAATCCAAAAGCCTTGTTTAAAAGAATAATGGGATATGTTTTTAAATTTTATCCTATACATATGATCACAGTTCTTGTATGTATACTGCTTACAGTATTTTCAAGCGTACAGGGAACTCTTTTTACAAAATCACTTATTGACTCATACATTCAGCCTATGCTTGATTCAGGCAGCAGTGATTATGGTCCGCTTCTGGCAGCGATGGCGAGAGTCGCAGTATTTTACGGAATCGGAATAATTGCAGCCTATGTACAGGCAAGAGTAATGGTTTATATTAACCAGGGAACATTGAAAAGACTCCGTGAAGAGCTTTTTGAACATATGGAAAGCCTTCCGATAAAGTATTTTGATACAAATGCTCATGGTGACATCATGTCAGTTTATACCAATGATATTGATACACTTCGTCAGATGATAAGCCAGAGTATCCCGCAGATGCTAAGCAGTGCGATTACTATCGTGAGTGTACTGATTTCTATGATCGTACTTAGTATTCCGCTTACGATCGTGACCCTTGTGATGGTAGCTATAATGCTGTTTTGTTCAGCTATGGCAACAAAGGCATCAGGTAAGAACTTCGTTGCACAGCAAAAAAACATCGGTTCACTTAATGGTTACATTGAAGAAATGATGTCAGGACAGAAAGTTATCAAGGTATTTAATCACGAAGATGAAGCTATAGATAAGTTTGATGAACTGAATCAGCTTCTTTATGAAAGCTCATTCAAAGCTAATGGTTTTTCAGGAGCACTTGGCCCTATTAATGCACAGCTTGGTAATACAAGCTACGTAATATGCGCAATGATAGGTGGAGCGATAGCTCTTTCTGACAGCGTAGCTGTAGGCTTTACCGTAGGTGCACTTGCAAGCTTCCTTACATTTAATAAGAGTTTTTCAATGCCTATCAACCAGGTAAGTATGCAGTTTAACTCAATAATAATGGCACTTGCAGGAGCGGAGCGTATATTCAGACTTCTTGATGAACAGTCCGAGACGGATGAAGGATACGTAACTCTTGTAGATGCAAAAGAAGAGAACGGACAGGTTGTAGAAGCCGATCATCACACAGGACACTGGGCTTGGAAACACTATCACAAGGCAGACAACACTACAACATATCAGCCTATGGAGGGCGATGTTACATTTAACGGTGTAGACTTTGGTTACACAGATGAAAAAATGGTACTTCATGATATCGTGCTTCATGCTGAGCCGGGACAGAAGATTGCTTTTGTAGGTTCTACCGGTGCCGGAAAGACTACCATCACCAATCTTATTAACAGATTTTACGATATTCAGGACGGTAAGATCAGATATGACAACATCAATATCAATAAGATAAAGAAAGCAGACCTTAGAAGATCACTTGGAATAGTTCTTCAGGATACACATCTTTTCACAGGAACAGTTCGTGACAATATCAGATACGGTAAGCTTGATGCGACTGATGAAGAAGTTGTGGCAGCAGCAAAGCTTGCAAATGCTCACAGCTTCATTAAGCGTCTTCCTGACGGATATGACACTATGCTTACCGGGGATGGAGCAAATCTTTCACAGGGTCAGCGTCAGCTCCTGGCTATTGCAAGAGCAGCCATAGCGGATCCTCCGGTACTTATCCTTGACGAGGCTACATCATCTATTGATACTCGTACTGAGAAGATTGTACAGGACGGTATGGATAAGCTTATGAAGGGCAGAACAACCTTCGTTATTGCGCACAGACTTTCAACAGTTAAAAACAGTGACTGCATCGTAGTTCTCGAGCAGGGACGCATAGTAGAGCAGGGTACTCACGACGAGCTTATTGCCAAGAAAAAGCGCTACTATCAGCTATACACCGGCAATAAGGCTGAGAATACGGAGACCGCTTGATAAACTGTGGTTAGGATGACGATTTTTTAACTCCGTTATCTATCGCTGTGATGTATAAGAAAATTTCTAAAAGAGATTTGACTTGTTTCATATTTATTCAGAACACAAGTCAGGTCTCTTTTTCAATGTTGAATATAACTGACTCACTGCAATCTATACACTGATAGGGGGCATTTTTAAGATTTCCGCCTCTTTTGAATGCATAAATGAATGGATTTATTGCCTGCATTGCG
>JAEEGF011447221.1_pt1 | contig 13518 bp, 10 predicted proteins | sample 9134171 | NCBI WGS metagenome assembly JAEEGF01 (sample SAMN16246542, study PRJNA631951) | gut metagenome | biome: gut microbiome; feature: rumen; material: AP-attached | host: Bos | place: Iran: Karaj | collected 2018-10
TTTATGGAGCATGGATATATCTCGGCCAGGGAGATTCGGAAGCTGTGCAAAACAGACATTCGCTTTCTTTGGCTGCTGGATGGAACCCCTGCTCCGAGCCACATGACGATTGCAAACTTCATTAAGACAGCTTTTGTCAAGGATAATTTCATCCACTGATTAGGAAGCTTCTGCAAATTGCACCAAGCCAGACAAATCCGAACCCGAGGACAGTTGGCGGGGGATTCGGATTTGTCTGGTTTTTTTCATTACCCATACGTATGACGATCAGTATGAAAGACAATCAAAACCGTCATTTGCGGTGATACGATACGTTTTCGGGGCGGTCCTCTGTGGGGACCGCCCGGCTTTTCTATCGATTGATCTTTTGAATTCAGCAGACATAGAACTCCTCCAGGGTTTCCAAGCAAATACAGCCCAGCGTGCCGCCGAAGACTGCGCCGCAGTCGATGGCAATATGGTTGTTTTTCTGTATGATCCGGTTGGCATAGGCCGGGTCGATATAGCCGGTCGGAGTGTGCCCTGTGACCAGATACACGTGCGGCCAATAAACCTTATCGTAGTCCATACGCTCCCAGATCATTTCCTCATCACTACAGTCATCCGGGGTTTTGCGCTCTGCATATTTGCCGAGCCCTGCATGGGCAAGCAGGAAACGGCGGCTGTTGATCTCCAGTTCTTCATAGATTTTGATGGTTTCCAGATAGGCCAACAGAGCCTGCTTCGTTTCCTCCGGAAGTGTGCAGTAGTCCGCCCAGGTGGAGTCGCCGCCTTCATAATTGATCCAGCCCTCCATCGTGCCTTCCACATCGATCTTTTCATCCAGTGTCAGCTCTTTGCCGATACTGCTGATGATGCGATAGAACATATCCTCGTGGTTACCAAGGAAGGGCACGATGTTCTTTCTTCCCATCATATCCAGCAGCACCTTGATCCCATCCGGTCCGCGGTCGATGGCGTCGCCCAGAAAATAGAGGATGTCCCCGTCGCCGAAGCCGATTCTCTTCAGCATCTTCAAATACAAATCATAGCGGCCGTGAACGTCCGCAATCGCATAGTGCATGATAGCGCTCCTTTCGTTTTTTGTCATATTTCCGCGAAAATAGTAGAAAAGCCCCAATTTGTATGATATGATTATACTATAAGAATCCGTATTCTCAACTATTTTTCAGACCGTATTTGCAAGCGAGGGGTAACTATGCATCTGTCCAAATCGAAATACTGCTCCGGCGTGCAGTGTCCGAAGATGCTTTGGCTCAAGGAGCACAAGCCGGAGGACTTTGACGAATCCGTCATGAACCAAGCCGTTCTGCAGACCGGCAGCGAGGTCGGCGACCTTGCCATGGGGCTGTTCGGGGATTTCGTCGAGGTGCCGTTCGACCGGGAAAACCTCGGCAGTATGCTCACAAAGACCGAAGAACTGCTGGATGCCGGAACGCCGATCATCGCGGAGGCGTCCTTCTCCCATGAAGGACTGTTCTGCAGCGTGGACATTCTGAAAAACCTCGGGGACAAACGAGTGGAACTCTACGAGGTCAAAAGCTCGACCCACGCGAGCCCAATCTACTACCACGACGTCGCCTACCAGGTCTACGTGCTGACAAAGCTGGGCTTCACCGTGGAGCGAGCCTGCCTGGTCCACGTCAACAACCAGTACGTGCGGCAGGGCGAGTTGGATCTGCGGCAGCTGTTCAAGATCGTCGATCTGACGGAGGACGCCCGACGGATGCAGCCGGACGTGGAGGAGAACCTGGCCCGCATCGCCGAGTACCTCTCCATGCCGGAGGAGCCGGCAGATGATATCGGTCTGCGCTGCTTCAACCCCTACGACTGCGGCTTCTGGAGCTACTGCACCCGGGATCTGCCGAAGCCCAACGTCTTTGACCTGGCCAGCGCGCGGAAGACCACGATGTTCAAATGCTACAATCAAGGGCTGGTCTCTTATGCGGATCTGAACACCTGCGGGCTGCTCAACGCGAAGCAGTATCAGCAGGTGGAGCACGAGCTGTTCGGCTATCCGCCCACGATCAAGGTTGACGCCATCAAGGCCTTCCTTTCGCACCTGTTTTACCCGCTGTACTTCCTGGATTTTGAATCCTTCCAGCCGGCGGTCCCACCTTACGACGACTGCAAGCCCTTCATGCAGATCCCCTTCCAGTATTCTCTGCACTACATTGAACGGGAGGGCGGCGAGCTGAAGCATAAGGAGTTTTTGGCCTATCCCGGCGTCGATCCGCGCCGCGCCTTGGCGGAGCGGCTCTGCGAGGATATCCCCATGGACGTCTGCACCACAGCCTACAACATGGCCTTTGAAAAGACCCGCATCAAGGATCTGGCAGCGCTCTTTCCGGACCTGGCCGATCATCTGATGAACATCCATGACCACATTCAGGATCTGATGATCCCCTTCCAGCGCCGGGACTACTACTGCCGCGCCATGCAGGGCTCCTATTCGATCAAATACGTCCTGCCTGCCCTGTTCCCGGACGATCCCGCCCTGGACTATCACAACCTGGAAGGCGTCCACAATGGCGGCGAGGCCTCCGCAGCCTTTCAGGCAATGGCGTCCATGTCCCCGGAAGACCTGGAAAGATGGCGTCAGCATCTGCTCAAATACTGCGGGCTGGATACCTACGCGATGGTCAAGGTGTGGGAGAAGCTGAATGAAACCGCGCAATTATGCACATAAGCAGCAATTATTTTAGTGGTAAAGAAATGAAAAGAAGTTTTTTGCCTATAGAAATATCATTATCATTGTTGTCGCGCAAGCACTCGGTTCGTTCTGACAAATACCTATGGAGGATGGCAGCATGTCTGGTAAAATAGAACTAAAACCCATAAAAGCCCTTTTCAATATGAGTTTTTTTATTCCCGATTATCAGCGAGGGTATAGGTGGGGCGAGCAGCAAGTAAAAGACTTGTTGCGTGATTTAGATGAATTCAAAGAGTCCGTTGATAAAGAAGGCAATCCTCAAAGAATCTATTGTTTGCAGCCCCTTGTGGCCATGAAAAAAGACGATAAATATAGTGTTATTGACGGGCAGCAACGTTTAACAACGATTAAGATCCTTCTTTCTTGCTTGCGAGAAAAAGAAACCTACTCGGTCGAATACCAGACACGTGATAAAAGCGAGGATTTTCTAAATAAAATAATCGAACAGCGGGATAACGGAAGTTGGAAAGAAAACGCCGATTTTTTCCATATGTATCGTGCTAAGGAAACAATCTGCGAATGGTTGGAGAATAAAAACCCGGAGTACAAACAAGCCTTTCTTACAATAGTGAAAGAGAAGGTTAATTTTGTTTGGTATGAATCAGATGATCCTGACCCAATCAAAGTATTTACTCGATTAAATATTGGAAAGATAGGGTTGACTGAATCAGAACTGATTAAAGCACTATTCTTGAGCAGTAATAATTTTTGCGCAACAGAAACCACAGAAGCGAAACTGTTGACATTGGTTGAGATCGCCAACGAATGGGATAGAATCGAGTATCGTCTTCAGGATGATCGCTTTTGGCTCTTTTTTCACAGTACAGAGTATAATAAGCCAACTCGAATTGATTATATTCTTGATATTGCGAGGAAAATGGATGAAGTTTACAATAATCAGTATGATGGTGAAATGTACCCGACGTTCAGATATTACTATGATCATTTTAATAAAGCCTCCAACAAACAATCCTTTCTTTCGGATCAGTGGAAAAACATAAGCCGAATATATCAGATACTTGAAGAGTGGTACAATGACGAGGAGCTCTATCACTATATTGGCTTTCTATGTGCCTTATCAAAATGCGATGAGGTGTTTCACTTCATTAGTGTCTATTTAGGGGAAAAAGCGGTTCAGATAAAAAAGCGAGAAAGCGAAAAAATACTTGAATCAAAGGAAGCCTTTATTCGGTATCTCAAATATCGGATAAAATACAAGTGTGGTAAAGCTCTGGATTTTGATCTTCAGTATGAAGGAGAAAAACAACCTAAAAAAACCGAAGCGAGACCTGTATTGTTATTACATAACGTTCAAACTGTATTAGACCAGAATGCTAGTATAGTTGGAGAAAAGAAATACAGCCTACCAGATTTTGTTCGGTTTCCCTTTCACTTGTTCAAAAAAGAAGGATGGGATGTCGAGCACATTCGTCCCAATTCTATCGAAGATTTCGAAGGCGAAAGAAAAAAAACAGCACGCAAAAAGTATGTTTATGTTTTGCGGCAATACCAAGATGATGCAATAAAAGCATTACTCGATAAATATGATTCGGATTCAAAAACAGAACCTTCAGATGATCAAATGGAGCAGCCGGAAGAGAGCGCTTTTGTTTGGTTATGGAAAAAAATAAATGGAAACGGCGAGGATAGCAAAGAGTTACAGGAAGAGCTAAAGAACTTGATTTGGAATTATACTTTACTTGACTCCTCAACGAATCGCGAATATGGGAATTCATGTTTTGCAATAAAACGGGACTATGTTCTTAAAAAAGAAAAAGGAATAAAACCGCAACTGTCAATTGATGATAAAGATGAAGTCAAGATAAGCTATGAAAAAGAAGCGGCATTTGTCCCTGTTTGTACAAGAAATGTTTTTTCTAAGGCATATACAGATTATCCAGACGATCTGAAGTACTGGACCCAAAAAGATGCTGCATACTACAGAATGGATATGGAAAAAACTTTGTGGTGGTATTTATTTGAAGAGCCTGGTGAACTAACTGATGAAGCAAAGCGCATAGAACTATTCAAAAAATATAGATGTAATATACTTGACGGCGGGAAATACAACGTTTCTTTCAAAAAATGGTATGAGAATTACCAAAAAGGCGGGCTGTGATAATGAGTGATTCATATTGTAATGAAAGTGCAATTTCAGTCGGTGGATTCTTTGAGAAATACAATGTTTGTATTCCAATCCTGCAGAGAGACTATGCCCAAGGCAGAGAGGGCAAAGAATATATCCGTGAAGTGTTCTTGAAGGACATCAAAGATGCTATTACAAATAAGCAACCGTTAACCATGGATTTTATTTATGGATATCAAGAACGCAAAAAGGAACAGGATGAAGAATACAATGTGTTTTATCCGTTGGACGGTCAGCAAAGGCTGACGACAATATGGCTAGTTTATTGGTATTTGGCTCTAAGCTCCAAAAAGTTGGAGAGTGAAAAAGCGTATCTGTGTAGATTTACATATCAAACGAGAAAGTCATCAAGAGAGTTCTGCGAGGCGTTATGTGCTAATCATATTGATTATGACCCCAAGAAAGATCATATTGTTGATAGAATAAAAGATCAAAAATGGTTTTTTGCAGCATGGAAAAATGATCCTACAATCAACGCTATGCTCAGAATGCTCGGAGGAACAAACGGCCGAGACGGGATAGAACCGGTTTTTTCCAGTTTGGCTTTTCAACAGCGCACATGGGAAAGAAAACTAGATTTATTCAAAAACAATATTTCTTTCTTTGTCTTAGATATAGGAAGCGACAATCTTCCGAGAGAAAGCGCGGATCGGTTATATGTTAAGATGAATGCTCGCGGAAAGGCTTTGACAGATTTTGAAAACTTCAAAGCAGATTTAGTTGGAATAATTGATAAAATCCCAAGCGATAGTTCTCCCGAATCTGTAAAGGGAATACCGAAAAACCTTGATAACAGTTGGAACGATATCTTTTGGATATCCGCCAATTCTGGAGACTCCGATGGGCAAACAGATGAGATTTTCTTCGCGTTTATCAACAGGTTTTGTTTTAATCGGTTGTGCATTGCAAAGGTTGAACCATCAGAAGTTGACGAGAAACATTTACTGAGGGCTGACCTGATTAAAAGTATAGACGAGATTCTTTCTGATAGTGAAAAATCAAAGAAACTAGTCGGTATTTCAGATACACAAAAAGAAATTCTATCGTTGTATTCCTATTATTCCAGTGACAATAATATTAGATATACAAAGTTTGACTATTACCAGGATCTCCTTGATTCTGATGGTTTACAAGTATTAAGCACGATCTTTGAACGTATCAAGGATCGCATTGATACAATAAAAGCCCAATTATCGGATATCAATAAGGTTGTTTCTCAACGAGAAGAATCAAAATATCGTTACTTGCCAATTTATAAATCGGATGACAACAGCAAAAAGCAAATAAATACGGATGACAATGGTAACAAAGTTGGAATTGTCGAAGGAATAACGCAAAAAGAGCGTGTCTATTTCTTTGCAATATGTAAATATTTTGAAGACGTTGAAACCTTTGAGGAAGAAAAGTTTAAGGATTGGATGCGGTTTTGCAGGAACGTGATTGAGAATTCAGGTGTTGATTCCGCTGCGGCGATGATAACCGTTATGAGAAGAATTGACGAATTCGATCCGAAAGACACGAAAGACATTATTACTGCATTATCTGAAATGCAAATCAGTTCGGACGAGTCTACAAAAATCGAAAAACAGATTCAGGAAGAAATAAAAAAAGCCAAAAAAATTCAAAGCGAGTCCAGTGGGTGGAAAGAGCGGATAATTGATGCAGAAAAGGAACTCTTTCTATGCGGTAAAATCGGTTTCTTGTTTACGGGTGAAAGTGGCCGAGAAGACTGGGATTCCTTTGATACAAAGCTGAATAATTTCAAACGCTTTTTTGATAGTAAAGGGTTGGCGTCTATTGATTTTGTGAGATCCTATGCGAAATCCTTTGAAAACTTTTACGATGTTAGAGATAAACTGATATTTCACAACAAAGGTTGGCAAAGACGCGGCGATTCATGGCTGGACATACTATCGGAAGACGATCCACGTAGAGTAGATAGAGTTTTAAGGGATAAAGAAAAACCAAATAATGCCAAAGACGATTACCTATTATTTATCGATTCCAAATCTTTTGAATATGCTGTCGAGAAAAAAGGTGTTTTTGACGGAAAAAATGATTTGCGTGTAACGTGGTATAATAAAAGATATGCGCTATATAAGAAAAGCGCGCAAAATGATAAACTGTGCTTTGACTATTCGTCCAGTGAATATCATCTTAGGCGTAATTATTTGTTGAGCGATTTATTAAAGGTTGACGGTTTTTCTCTCGATGATAATCATGTAATCGTTGAGAATGAAGCATACTATTTTGGTGACGATATTTTCTTCACATATAGAGAACAGCACTATTATTGGTCAAGCGATGATAAAATATATGGCTATGATTATAGTAAGGGAATAAAGAGCAAGGAACCCAAACTGCAAGAGGTATCAAAAAAGACTTCATGCGATATTTTACCGCATCTGTAATAGCAGCAACGGTAATACACCAAGGGCTGCATGTGTTTTATTATACTACCTTTTCGGCCAGGTATCCAGAAAAAGCGAACGCGGCAGCCCCGGAATCGAGGCTGCCGCGATGTTTCCCACTACGCCCGGACGACCGAGGCAAAGAGCCATGCCGTGCCGTGGAGGATATAGCCGGGCTCGATGGGGCCGTCGTAGTGGAGGTAAACCGTCACGGTCATTTCCAGGGTCTCCACCGTCAGGCAGTAGTTGGGCTGATCGGGACCGGCCTCGGGATCGGTGTCGACCTCCTTGACCGTGCCGACGTAGATGATCCAGGGGCTTTCTTCAAAGCCCTCCGCTCCGTCCATCGCCGGGAAGGTCCCCGCCGGGATCATCGACGGAACGGCCATATTGCTGCCGCTTTTCTCGAAAGCCGCCTCATCGGGATAGACCCCCCGTGTCTTGGCTGCCGACGCCGAACAGCTCCGCCTTGCAGGCCTCGCCGTCCCGCAGGTCAAAGTCCGTGTCCTCCTCGGCAAACACATTGACGGGGATTCCCATCTTGGCCGTTTCCAGCCGGGCAGCCCGCCCGTCCTCACATTCAAAAAAGCTGTGGAACACAAAATCCGTCATACTCATTCCTCCTTTTTTTCTATTGTATCATGGAAAGCAGGTCGTTTCAACAAAATCCGATTGCACGTTTCGCCTGCTTCACGGCAGGCGGCAGGGGGATGTCCTCGGCGCAGATGGTAGAGAGCTCTGCCTTGCCGAGGGAGTCGACGTCGCCGGAGATCAGACGGGAGGCCTGCGCCATCTGCGCCTGCTCGAGCACGTTGCGGACGTAGCGCCCGTTGCCGAAGTCGGGAGCGGCCTTCGCCCGCTCGAATACGTTGTGCAGTCTGCTCGACGCGTCCTCGGTCAACCGCAGGGACTTCTGCTTTGCAAGCAGCTTCGCGATCTCACAGAGCTCGTCGGCGTTGTAATCCTCGAACTTCACGTGGAACGCGATTCGGGAACGCAGTCCGGGATTCTTGTTCAGAAAGCCCTCCATCTTGTCGGGGTAGCCCGCAAAGATTACCACCACGTCGTCGCGGTGGTTTTCCATCTCCTGCACGATTGTGTTGATCGCCTCGTCGCCGAAGGAGCCGCTGCGGTCGTCCACCAGCGAGTATGCCTCGTCGATGAACAGCACGCCGCCCTGCGCCTGCTTGAACTTCTTCTGGATCGTCGGGGCCGTCCAGCCGACGTACTTGCCGACCAGATCCCCGCGGCCGACCTCCACGATCTGCCCCTTGGAGAGCAGGCCGTTTTCCTTCATGATCCTTGCAAACAGCCGCGCCACGGTGGTCTTGGCGGTGCCGGGGTTGCCGGTGAAGATCATGTGCATGGCCGGACGCTTTGTATGAATGCCCTGCTCGGCAAAGAGCTTCTGTGCCTTGTGAAAATCCAGAGCCTTTTGGATCGTCCGTTTCGCCTCCGTCAGACCGATCATCTCCGTCAGCTCGTCGATGGCCTTTCCCTTCGGCGCCGCCTGTACGGTTTCCGTTTTGGCGGTCTGCATCTGCCGGTACTGCGGATAGATCACGGTTTTCAGCTTGTCGTCGTGCCAACGGTCGAACAGACCGTGCAGCTCGGACGCGGAATAGACCAGCTCCGGTTCGATGGTCGAAAGCAGTTTTTTGTCCGTCCGCAGGCCCTCGTGCCTTGCCAAGGCCTTCAACCAGCAGACCGCCTGCTCGCCGGAGAGGTTCTCCTCCCGCAGCTCGACAAGGCTGACTGCGCCGAGGTTTTCACAAAAGGTATCCTTAACCCGCTCACAGCTCTGCGGCAGGCAGAAAACGGTCAGCACCTGATTCCGGTTCTTTTTCGCCGTCTCGCAAAGGCGCTCGATCAGCTCCGCGCCCGCGTTCGCGTAGCCGGTTTCCTCCGAGCGCTCCGCGCGGAAGTGCACGATCACGGCGCCGCCGGCGTTGCTGCGGTACAGGGAATCGTAGAAATCCTGAGAAATGTCGTTGCTCGGACGCAGGTCGATGATACTGTACCGCCGGTTTTGCAGTCTGCCCCGGTCGTAGAGCGCCTTCAAAAGCAGCAGATAACTGCTTTTCCGCGTCTCGTCGTCGTCCGTCCGGATCAGATAGTGGACGGGGTGACCGACGAACCGGGTCATTTTCTTTCCGGCGTAGATGCGGTCGAGCTCCGATTTGAGCATGCCGTCCAGAAACGCCTTTTCCATCGCGGTATAGACCTGCTCGCGGGGACGCGGCTCGATCAAACCGTCGTTGCAGTCTTCACAGTCGACGCGATGCGACCGAAGCTCGTCGATGCCGAAGTGCTCCAGGATCTCGTCGTCGTCCCGGATATAGTCTGCACGGTCCGCGGTGCGCAGCATATTCGACAGCCTCCCGAAGGTGACCTCCTCCGGCTCCGCGCCATGCACGGTCAGGCCGACCGCATTCAGATACGACGCAAGGTATTTTTCCACAGGCAGCGGCTCGGCACAGATGACGCCGACCGTGATATCCTCGTCCGAGACGTCCACCACGAAGAAGCTCGCGTCTTGTTCGAGCGTCCGGTGGAATGACGCGCTCTTCTTCTGGATCGCATAGGCCTGTTCCCGGCTTTCAAAGCGGCTCTGTTTTTCCTCTGTATCGGCATGCTCGCCGTTGACGCCCTGGTAGATGTAAAACTGCATGATACCTCCGTTCTTTCACATGTTGAAATCTCAGACTTCTTCCGGTAAACCGCCCATATGCCAGGCGCCGCGGCGCTTGTCGGTATAGATGCCAATCTGGGAGTCCCGGAGATTATGGAGCACACGGCTGAGGGCCTTGCGCTCGATCACGACCTCGTAGGGCTCGTCCGCAAGATAGCTGATGATCTCCTGCTGCCTGAGGGGGTGCTCCGAATCGGAGTGCTGCAGAAGGATCAGATACACAAATAGAGGGACCAGGCTCTTCCGGCTGTTGGCGTTCTTCGGCCGGCTGAGGGCATCCAACTCCTCCTCGCTCATCCACTCAAGCCGGTCATAGTGCCGCCGCACTGCATGGTCTACGTATTCAAACTTTTTGCACCAGCGAAGCAGGGCCAGCACAGAGGCCAGCGGGCACCTCTAAAAACGATCTGATTTCAAAAATGTCCTTACGAAAAACCCTTGAAAAACCTAAGTTTTTCTTCCTTGTTTTTCTCGAAATTATGAGTTTTTAGAGGTCCCCCAGCGCCTTTGCTTCGTTGTTCAGGATAAACCCCGGAGCTTCCAGGGTCAGCAGCTTCCAATACCGCATCGCATGAAATATGGTACGGTACGCAAAGGGGTGATCGCCCAGCCGCTTTTCGGCTTCCGCGATTCTGCCCTCTATGTAACGGTTATAGTAGTCTTCCTCCTCCTTGGTGACCATTTCGCCCGCATAGTCCCGTAGATAATCCGCTGACCACTGATCCATTTCTCCGCCGGCACCGACCCGTTTGCAGATCTCCCGCACGTCCTCAATGGTCTCCAACTTCTCCCGGATCTCATAGATCCGTTCAAAATCGAACGCCGCATCGGAGTCAAAGCTGGTGAGATAGGTGTTGCAGACCTCCTTCTGCTTTTCTGACAGAGCCTCATACCCGCCTTCTCCCAGATCGCCCTCCCGATCACACCGCTCTGCAATCTGCTCGATGGCGGAACGCAGCTGATCGAACTCCTGCAGCACGGAGAAGCAGTCGCCGGGCAGCTCCCAGCTCATCACGCAGCGCAGGCTGGCCCTGTCGCCGTGTTCTTCGGTGAAAAATGATGGCATATACAAAACACCATCCGCATCCGTTCGCTCAAACATCTTCTCAATCAGATCTTCCGGGGTCAAGTTCTCCCACGCACTGACTTTTTTGTTCATACGTACCCCTTTCATCAATAATAACCCTATTATCCTCCCTCAAAACAAGCGTGCATCTATCCTATCACATCGTTTTCGATTCTCAACTAAAAAACTTGCCTTTTTGCCTGGTTTTGAAAAAATATTTTGTGACCGACACTCGCGTTCCGATCATACCATCTGTCCGAGCTATATAAACTATCTTTTTCGGTTCCAATCATACATGCCTCTATGTACCAAATCTGCCACATTCCTCTCGCTATACTCGAAACAGCTCGTGCCATGTGGCAGTTGAGCAGTCATCGAACAAAAGCACAGCAAATAGAATCTTGGCAGTTTGCTGGAGAAACTGAATGTGGAGAACGGGGGTCAGGGATCATGACACAGCCGGAGGATTTGTTATTGGAAAACGATTGGGTTGGAAACAACGAGGAAACGGGTGCAGAAGCAGCGGGAAGGATCTACCGGGATCATAGTCTATCTGTCCGTGAGAAGCAACTTGCATGGCAGGCCCTTGTGAAATCCGGTCCGGATGAAACGGTATGCGTAAGGAATTTTGTTACTGAGAAATTGGAGCGGATCAGCCTTCACGAACTGCTGCTGTCCTATATGGCGGAGCAGAAAAAGGTGGAACTTCAGTTTTTCGCGGATGAACCGGACGTTGTCTATCTCTGTGCGCTGCAAAATCTTTCAACCGATGATTTTGTGGAGATCCGGGAACCGTCTCTGTCCTGGGAGGGCTGTGTTCAAAAGATCGCGGATTATCAGGATTGGGAAATGATTCCCGGCCGTTATCGTGCAGTTGCGACAAAGTTCTGGCCGAAGCGGTTCGTGGACGGGTTTATGAAGGAAATCTATGCAGAGTTCGATGAGTCTGGCATCTTAATGGAGATCAGCAGTCAGATAATGATGACGATCCCGCGATTTCGGGATCTGGATTACCAGATGGAACAGCTTTTTCCCGCAAAAGATTCGGAATGAGACAGCAATCTTTATCTGCCCGGTCTTCTTGCAACAGCCTGCGCCTTTGCACGTTTTTCCGGTTTTTCTATGAAGAACATAGGCCCGAAGCTCTCGTCTCCATAGAGCCCGACGCAGCTCTTCTCGGTTCTTTTCAGCCTCTTTTCAGCCGCCCCGGGATGACGATGATCTTATCTAACATCTGGCCCATCAGAAACGAGCTTTGGCAATTATGCACGTCATAACCGCAAGTCATTCTCGCGTCTCTCAGGGGTATAAACCCGATTCCGGAGGGGGTGGTATAGGTATACGGCCCACCTCGACCGAGGCTGAAAAAACGTAGGTTTTTCAAGGGTTTTTAAAGCTCTAAAGCGTGAGGTTCCCGCGTTTGCACATACTTTTTGCAATTGAAGCAAAATGCTCTGGAAAGCATATCATAAAGAAAGCCACAGGCTTTCAGATTTGTTTCTGAAAACCTGTGGCGTTTCTATCGGAATACTGCTGGTATCAGGCAAAAACGTATTCCCGCAGCACGATTTCTTCCACACGGTGCCGGATCGAATTCATCCTGGCGACCCATTCCATAGAATTTGACGCCTTGAGTCGTTCGTCAACACTCTCCCGCCGGGCCATCTCCGCGGTCATCTGCTCTATCTGCCGGGAACAGGTGTTGTTGATTTCCGTCAAGTGTTCCTGCAGCTTCCCGGTCCGGGTCAACTCCCCATACAACCCCGGCCGATGCTCTTTCAGATACGTCTTCCGCATCAGCCGATACTTGCCGATCCAGCTGATTCCGGCATCCCTGCCCACTGTGTCAGTATCCGGAATGAGTCCATCCGGATTTATTTCCTGCTGCTCAGAACACCTGTTTCCAGCCGCCACCGGCAGCTCGATGTCCATGTTCGGAAGATAATAGACTCCAACCTTGGAATACGTTCCGCCCAACTGTTCGTAAGAGGTTCATTTCTTCCTTTACACAATACATCATATGGGAGCTTAGTATCAGAGCGCTTCGCCCAGGATGGACTTTGTGGCGTAGGCGTTGAGGGTCATGTCCGCGGTGTTTCCCGCCAGATATTCGTAGTAACCCTGGGCGCCGATCATGGCCCCGTTGTCGCCGCAGTAGCGAAGCGCAGGCAGGCAAAGCCGGACGCCGAGACGCTGGGCCTCCCGGCTCAGATCCGCCCGGATCCGGGAGCTGGCCGCCACGCCGCCGGCCACGGCCAGAGTCTTCCGGCCCGTCTGCTGCAGAGCCAGCACGGCCCGGCTCACCAGGGCGCTGCTGACGCATGCGGATACCGAGGCGCAGAGGGAGGGCACGTCGACGGTCTCCCCCAGGGCCTTCCCCCCGGGGGGAAGGTGGCATCCGCCGTCTCCCGCAAGGCGGATGACGGATGAGGGGTCCTCCTGACCAGCGCATCCGTTTTTCAAAGCGTTAGACCCGCTTTTTTGCAAGGC
>JAEEGF011183224.1_pt1 | contig 13517 bp, 9 predicted proteins | sample 9134171 | NCBI WGS metagenome assembly JAEEGF01 (sample SAMN16246542, study PRJNA631951) | gut metagenome | biome: gut microbiome; feature: rumen; material: AP-attached | host: Bos | place: Iran: Karaj | collected 2018-10
TGATGAAGCCCTCCTTGATGAGGAATGGCTCATAGACCTCCTCCACCGTGCCGCCGTCCTCGCCGATGGCCGTGGCTATCGTGTTGATGCCTACAGGTCCGCCGCGGAACTTGTCGATGATGGTGAGCAGAATCTTGTTGTCTATCTCGTCGAGCCCGTAGCGGTCTATATTGAGCGCCTCAAGTCCGAAGCGGGCTATCTTCATGTCGATGCGGCCATTGCCTTTCACCTGTGCAAAGTCTCTTACGCGGCGCAACAGGGCGTTGGCGATTCGTGGCGTGCCCCGGCTACGGCTGGCTATCTCGCCGGCTGCCTCTGCATCGATGGGCACTCCCATGATGCCGGCGCTGCGTATGATGATCTTCTGCAGCGTGGGTGCATCGTAGTATTCCAGGTGCAGGTTGATGCCGAAGCGGGCGCGGAGGGGGGCTGTGAGCAGTCCGCTGCGCGTAGTGGCACCCACCAGGGTGAAGGGACTGAGGTCGATCTGTATGCTGCGTGCGCTGGGGCCCTTGTCTATCATGATGTCGATGCGGTAGTCCTCCATTGCGCTGTAGAGATATTCCTCTACGACAGGCGAGAGGCGGTGTATCTCGTCGATAAAGAGCACATCGTTGGGTTCCAGGCTGGTGAGTATGCCTGCCAGGTCGCCAGGTTTGTCCAGCACAGGTCCGCTGGTCAGCTTGAAGCCTACGCCCAGCTCGTTGGCTATGATATTGCTCAGCGTGGTCTTTCCCAGTCCTGGAGGCCCGTGCAGCAGGGTGTGGTCGAGCGGTTCGCCCCGATAGCGTGCCGCATCGACGAAGACACGCAGGTTGTCGACGACCTTCTGCTGACCCGCAAAGTCTTCAAAACGCAGGGGGCGCAGGGCATTCTCGAAGTCTTTCTCCTTGATCCGGCCTTCTTCGCGTATGTCAAAATCTGAGTCGTTCACTTATTTCTTCTATTTCTGTTCGTTGTTCATGCTTGCCAGCAGGGCCAGCGCCCTGTTCTCGGCGGCCTCCATCACTTCGCGCTCGCCTGGTCCCTTGTCGTTGATGCCGCAGAGGTGCAGGATGCCGTGAATGACGACGCGATGCAGCTCGTTCCCGTAAGTCACCCCCAGCTGCTCGGCATTCGAGCGCACGGTATCCAGGCTGATGAAGAGGTCGCCGCTGATGTGCTTTCCCTCTGTATAGTCGAAGGTGATGATGTCCGTATAGTAGTCGTGCCCGAGAAACTGGCGGTTTACCTCCAGGATGCGCTCGTCGCCGACGAAGATATACGTCACCCGCCAGAGTTCCTTGCCGTAGGAGCGTGCCACGCACTCCACCCACTCCGACACCTTTGCCTGGTTCAGAGCAGCGGGTATCTGCACACCCTCGGAAAGAAAAGTCACCCTACTGTTCATTGTTGCTCTCCATCAGTTCGACTGCCTTGTGCACCACCTCGTCATCGGCATAGATGACGGCATAGTACTCGCTCATGTCCCAGAGGTCGCGGGCTATCAGGCCCTTCATTATGAGTTGTATATTCTCGATGGTCTTACTCTTCTCGGCCTCGTCCTTGGGCTTTATCTCCTGCTTCTCGCCCTCGGCCAGAATGCCGTCGATAACATCCTGAGGCACCTGGAAGCTCTTCTGGAATTTCTCAAAAGTGGGATAGGACTTCGTCAGCTTCTTGCGATGCTTGTCCATATACTTCAGGCTGGTGTTCACAATCAGGTTTTTGGCCGAGAGCTGGCGGTACTGCTTGCTGAAACGCGTTGAGTCCAGCGCCACGAAATAGTCGGGCATGATTCCGCCGCCGCCATAGACGGTGCGCTGCTTGCGGAGGGTCTGATAGCGCAGCGAGTCGGGGAAGTGGATGCTGTCTGCGTTCGTCAGCTCGCCTTTGTTGTAGCGGTTGATGATGTCGAGGGCATATTCGCGCTGCTTGCCCTTCTCGTAGGGCTTCTGAATGCAGCGTCCGCTGGGGGTGTAGTAGCGGGCTACGGTCAGGCGAATCATGCTGCCGTCGGGCATTTCCAGGGGGCGCTGAACCAGTCCCTTGCCGAAAGTGCGGCGCCCCACCACTATACCGCGGTCCTGATCCTGGATGGCGCCGGCCAGAATCTCCGAGGCAGAAGCGCTGTAGTCATCCACCAGAACGATTATCTTTCCCTCTGTGAAGGCTCCGCCGCCCGTACTGCGGAACTCCTGGTCGGGTACGCTTCGGCCACGGGTATAGACGATCAGATCGCCCTTCTGCAGGAACTCGCTGGCTATGTCGGCTGCCGCCTGCAGGTATCCGCCGCCGTTCTGCTGAAGGTCCAGTATCAGGTCCTTCATGCCCTTTTCCTTCAGGCGGTCAATGGCCATCACCACCTCATCGTGCGTTGTCTGGGCGAAGTTGTTGAAGCGGATGAGTCCGATTGTAGGCGTTACCATATAGGCGGCGTCCACAGAGTTGACGGGTATCTTGTCGCGCACGACATCAAACTTCAGGGTGTCCTTGATGCCCGAACGCAATACGCCCAGGTGGGCTACCGAGCCCTTCGGGCCGCGCAGCCGGCGCATTATCTCCTCGCGGCTCATCTTCACACCGGCGATGGCCGTGTCGGCTACGCTGATGATGCGGTCGCCGGCCAATATACCCACCTTCTCGCTGGGGCCCTTGGGTACGGGCTGAATCACGATCAGCGTGTCCTCCAGCATGTTGAACTGCACACCGATGCCCTCGAAGCTGCCCTCCAGCGGCTCAGTGAAGCGCTTCGTCTCCACCGCATTCGTATAGGCAGAGTGCGGATCGAGTTTGGAGAGTATACCGTTTATGGCGTCCTCCACCATCTTCTTGCTATCCACACTGTCCACATAGAGTTGATATATCATGGCCGAGGCGTTGATCAGCTTACCCACGTTTTCTCTCAGGGCAGACTCACCTCCATTATTAAGTTTCTGGTTGCTAAACCTCACTTGTGCTGCTACGCTTGCCGAAAGACACAAGAGTAGCACACCGCACGCTATTTTTCGTCCAAAATTCATCTTCTTTACCATATTTATTATGCAAAGGTAGTGTAAACCGAGCAAAATACAAAATAAATTCTTTATTTTTTGTTTCTGAAGTGCTGTTAACCTTGCGGGACAGAGCTTCAATAATGCGAATATACGCTTTAGTCCCCTCTTGTCTTTGTCTCAATACCCTTCTGTTTTTGGCTCAGTCCCCTTCTGGTTTTGTCTCAATCCCGTTCTGTCTTTGTCTCTATCCCTTTCTGTTTTTCTTTACTCCCCTTTGCATTTTATGTTGCCAGCCCAGCAACTTATGTTGCTCGCCCAACAACTTATGTTGCCAGCCCAGCAACTTGTGTTGCTCGCCCAGCAACAAAAAATCCTCAGCGGGACAAAAACTTTTGATGCCGAGGGCGTGATTTTTCCCGTTGCTCCTCATCAAAATTAAACGCAGGCCTATCCGTCCGATTCTGCGCAAGGGGCTCTTTTCTCGCGGAAGTTCAGTCAAATCTGCTATATCCTCCCCTTTAATCGGAATATAAGTGTTAAAACAGCATAATTATAGAAGATATTTGGTACTAAAGAGATGGCCAGAAGAATAAAAGGGGTATCTTTGCGTGTTTTACAATAAATATTTACATTATGAGATCATCAGTGAATGTGAAATTTAAGTCCTCGGGACCAGGAAAAGAAGGAGTCTTGTACTATTCTGTCGTTTTCCATCAGGGAAAGCGGCTTCTGAAAACAGATTTTAAATTGTCCTCCGATGAATGGGACGAAGAGTCGGAAACGGTAATCTATCCTCAGGAGTGTAATGAGAGGATGGAAGAACTTATGACAATTCAGGAACAGATCAGGTGGGACTTGCAGCGCTTCAGGCACATCATTATGGGTATGGCCTATGATATAATACCCTATACGGTGGATGATGTGGTTGAGCATTACAGGGAACAGACCTCGCAGGTCTCGCTGAAGCGGCTGACGCTAGAGACAATCACGCAGATGAAGAGCTGCTCCAAGATGAGGACGGCCGAGAACTACAAGACGGCCCTAAGCAGCTTTCTCCGCTTCCGTAAGGGGAGGGACTTGCCGCTTGACGCCTTGAATAGCGACATATTGGAACGCTATCAGTCCTACCTGCTGTCGAACGGGTTGGTGAAGAACACTTCGTCCTTCTATATGCGCATCCTGCGGGCAATATGGAACAGGGCCTGCGAGAAGGATCTGGTATGGCAGAAGAATCCCTTCCAACATGTCTATACAGGTGTGGACAAGACGGTGAAGCGCGCCGTTCCGATGGATGTCATCTGCATGCTGCGCCAGCTGAACCTGAAGAGCCGTCCGTCGCTCGCCCTGGCGCGTGATTTATTCCTCTTCAGTTTCTATACGAGAGGGATGTCGTTCGTTGATATGTGCTTCTTGCGTAAATCGGATTTATGCCAGGGCATCCTCACTTACCGGAGGCACAAAACAGGCCAGCTCCTCAGCATCCGATGGGAGCGGTGTATGAATGAAATCGTGAGCCGGTACAGGAATGACGACAGCCCCTACCTGCTTCCGCTTATACATAGAGCGGGCAACGAGTGGCGGCAGTACCGGAACGCACAGCATCTGATAAATACGCAGCTAAGAGCCGTCTCGGAGATGGCAGGGCTGCCAAACCGGCTGACGATGTACGTTGCCCGCCATTCTTGGGCAAGCATAGCCTACAGCCAGCAAGTGCCGCTCTCTGTGATCAGTGAAGCGATGGGGCACGGCTCGGAGAATATGACACGAAGCTATCTGGCGTCGTTGAATTCGAGTGTCATCGACAACGCCAATCACATGATTCTGGAACAGATAAGGTCTACTGCAGCTCTGTCTGCCGGAGATATTTCTCGTAGAATGGGGTAAGCAGTTGCAGCTTTTCGCCTTGATGTGTCTCGAAATAAGTGCCGCCGTAGTAGAAGCAAGTGAACCCTCCAGAGACGATGCCCCAGCGGCAGGCCTCCCTAAGGTCGAAACTTGTTTGCCCGGCGTACTTCTGACGGGCGATGGAGGCGAGGACGCCACCTACGAAATTATCCCCGCATCCTGTGCTGTCGCCTCTCCGACCGGCCCGGAGCTCTGCGCCGACTTCAGCCGAGACGGGCATTGTCTGCATCCCGACCTGTCCGAAAACAGGGCTGTCTGCCCAAAGATAGACATCGTGTGCGCCATTGGTAACCAGTACGGCCTTTACGCCCTTCTCGCCGAAAAAGTCTATGGCTTGAGGTATGCTGGTCGTGCCGCTTAGCCGCAGAGACTCCTCATGATCCACAATAAGTAGGTCGATGAGGGGATAGGTCTCGTCGGAGTCGCCCAAGAGCCATCGCTGACCGGGGTTCTGCTTCTCACTAAGGAAGTCATAGACGGTGTTCACCACAGTGAAGGCACCGCGCTGGTGGGCCTGCTGAAGCATCTGCCGCATACCGCGATGAATCATCGGCACGATAGCGGTACCGCCGAAGACACAGATGTCTGCCTCGTAGAAACTGGCATCCACCTCTTCAGGCAGGTACTTCCACGATGCACCTATGGTGTTTACGAAGGTGCGCTCTCCGTGCCCGTTGTCGTAGTCGGGATCAGAGAGCACACTTGTGGAGGCCGTTTCACTGCCTGGCTCACTGCGGTAATGAGTGAGATCAACAGGTGTACGCCCTAAGGCTTCGCGCATCCGGACTCCCACGACATCGTCACCATGACAGCCGTAGAAGCGCACAATGCTCTCTTGGTATGCCAATTGGGCGGCTCCGATGAGGGCCACGATACAGGGGCCGCCGATGTTTTCCTTGTCGGGCTGGCGGCCCTGGGTGAGCACTGGCAGAATGTCGGTAAAGCGGCATCCTGCAAAACGTTCGACCTCTTCCTCAAATGTGAGTTTGCCAGGTTCCAGGCCACCATCGCCAGGCCTTTGACTCATATACTGCCGAAACGTGGGCGCACAAAAATCGATATGGTCGTAGATACGGTCCAACAGACAGCACCCTACACCGGAGATGAGAATTTTCTTCATAGCCTGATCATTCACTTAAGAACTTACCGTAGTCGGAGCAGAGCAGATGTAGGGGCGCCTCGTCTTCCTCAATCTCGGGGAAGCGGCCAACGGGTTCGTAGAAACGGTTGTCGGAAGTATCGTCGTTGCACTGACTCACCTCGCCAACCATAACCTTTCCATGCCCCGGCTCGCCATAGAAACGGTGATAGAGATACTGCTCCATGCAAATGCTCTGACCGGGATGAAGCACGATACGTCCACCTGGCTCTATGACATGCTCTATGCCGTCAATGCGGAAATGAACCGGAGTCTGGGCAAACTGCTCATCCTTGTCGGCATTGTAAAGCTCGATGACGAGGTTGCCGCCACCGCGATTGATGATATCCTCCATCTTGGACCAGTGGAAGTGCATGGGCGTTTCCTGGTTCTCCTCGACAATCATGATCTTCTCGGCATACGGTTTCTTATCGACGCCGTACTTGCCATTTCGGATGGTGAACAGGAAGAGACCACGGTGCAGGAAATCGCCCGAGCCGAAGTCGGTGATGTCCCAACCCAGCATACGCTCGGTGATGTAACCTACACGATCTTTATTGGCCTGCCAGTCGGCCAGACTCCAGTTAGCCCATTCGGGCAGTACGAACTGACGGGATGCCAGAAATGCCTCGGCATCGCGGATGATTTGATTGATTTCGCTTCTTTTCATTTTTGTGGGAATTTATGGGAGTTATGGGAATTTATGGGAATTATGGGAGTTATGGGGGGATTCCTTATTCTATTGAGGAGGATGGGCAGTCGGAGGGTGAGGCGGCCCATTCCTTATTGGGACGAGGCCCCATGATGAGTTCCAGGGTTCCGCCAGCCATCAGCTGTTCGTGGGTGAACCAGGACTTTGTCCATTCCTGGCCATTCAGGCGAGCACTCTGAATGAACTTATTCTCTGCCGAGAGATGGCGGGCCTGCACGGTAAAGGTCTTCCCGTTGGGCAGGTGCATTGTGGCCTTCTCGAAGAAGGGACTGCCGATGGCATAGGTGGTGGTACCCGGCGTGACGGGGAAGAAGCCCATCATGGAGAACACGACGAAGGCCGACATGCCACCGCCATCCTCATCGCCCGGCATACCCAGGTAGCTATCGATGAAGTAGGTATCGATAAGGCTGTGGATGTACTTCTGCGCCTTCCACGGTGCACCCACATAATCATAGAGATACGGAATGTGGAAACTGGGTTCGTTGCCCATCTGGAACATACCCATGAGGCCTGTGGCATCGGGCAATACGTGGTAGAACCGGAATTTGGCTATACCCACACCCATGTGGAAGAGCTCATCCAGTTTTGCCTCGGCCTTCTCGCGCCCGCCCATCAAGTTGATAAGGCCACTCAGATCGTGTTTCACATCCCAATTGAAGATGTAGGCATTGTTCTCGGTGAAGTAAGCCCGCCCGTCGTGACGCGGGTTAAAGGGTTCTATCCATTCGCCCTTGTCATCCCTGGGCCACATGAGACCGCGGTCGGTACGATACACGTTTCGGTAGAACTTCGAGCGTTCCGTGAACAATTTCTCGTCATCGTTCTTACCCAGCATCTTCGCTATCTGGGCGATGCACCAGTCGGAGTAGCTGTTGACAGTGGTCAGCGAGACAGCCTGGCGGCGTTCCCAAACCGTATCCACCTCGGATATGGTCTCGCGCTCTCCCGGTCGTAATGCAGGATAGTAGCCGTGGGCATTGTAGAACGTATCGAGCGGCGTGGCCGGTCCTGTACGCCAGGGCAGCATGGTACGTTCCAGTGAGTTCTTGCGGAAGCCCTCGTAGGCCGATTCGATATCGAAGCGGAGGCCCTTCTGCCATGCATCCCACATCCAAACGGATGCGAAATTGCCCGTCATGGCGGCCCATTCTCCTGAAGTGAGGACGAAACGCGGCATCACTCCGCTCTCTTTATACATCTCGATGACTGAGTTTATCTTCTGCACCTCCATGTCGGGATTCAGGATAGTGTGAAGAGGCTCGAGGGCGATATGGGTATCCCACAGCCAGTTATCGACGAAGAAAGGCTCTGTGGACTCGTGTATCTTATGGTCCCAGGCACTGAAGTAACGACCGTACTCATTGATGTCAACCATGCGCTCGGAGCAGCGATAGAGCGCGGTGTAGAAGGTCCGCTTATGGGCCTCGGTACCACCACTGACCTCAATCTGACGCAGGCGTTTCTCCCACGTCTGCCGAGCCAGTTTCCTGACACCGTCGAAATCGAACTGCGGAATCTCACGTTCCATATTGGTCCGTGCCTGTTCGAGGCTGATATAAGAGATGCCATAGCGCATCAATACCATCTGCGCACCGTCATCGGCTGTAAGCATGAGGTGCCTGGTGTCTTTGCCGAGAGGATGGATATCGTGCATATCGCAATCGAACTCGGCATAGAGATAAGCCGTCATGCACTCGTTCTCGGGCAGGCCAAAGCATGCCGTACCCGTCACGATGCGCGGCTCCTGAGCACTATACTCGCCCTGGGGACCCAGCGTGTTGAAGCGCATGACATGCCGGCCCTTCCCGTCGAACGTCATGCGGACAATGCCGCTCTTCCGCGAAGGCGAGAACTCAAAGGTCACGCCGTCCAGCTGGGCACGGTAGTAGTGGGGATGCGTCTCTTCGTTATTACAAACCCCGGGCAGCGACCATACGCTCTCCGGCTCGTCCGTGCAGAAGGGCATGAAACCGAACACCCAGTGGCGGCGGTGGTTAGGCATCTGCAGGGCGAAGTCGTCTATCCAGTCGTCGAGCATGCCGTCGCGGAACGGCATGAAACGCAGCATCTCATTGGGCAAATGTATGGTCTGGCGCGTGGTTTCCAGCAGGACGCTGACGCCGCCGATGGTAGGGTCGGCATAGTCGGTTACATCCCTTTTTGAGTCGCCGCCGCATGAGATGAACAGCAGGCAAAAACATGGTCCAAATAGCTTATGATACATGGTCAAATTGGTTTATAATACATGACTAAACTTCTTGTTTATAGGCCGTCCTTATGCCTTCCCGTCGCTCTCGAAAAGACGGATATGGTCGGCTATGACATCGCGCGAGGCATCAGTCATCACCTGCTTCAGGGGGATGTAGCCCTCCTCGGGCTTCTGCGCCAGGCGTTCGGCAATACGTTTCATAATACCCCGCTGTATGGCGGTGGCCACGTTGATCTTGCAGATGCCGTTATGGATGCAGGCCTTGAAGTCCTCGATGCTGGTTCCGCTGCCGCCATGCAGGACAAGTGGCAGGCGGTTCGCCTCGTGAATCTCGATGAGACGGCCGATATTGAGTTGCGGCGTATGGACATAATGCCCGTGCAGATTACCGATGGCTATGGCCAAGGCATCAATGCCCGTGGCCTGAACGAAGCGCACGGACTCCTCGACATCAGTAAATACATCGGCCGTATCGACGCCCGAGTCGCCCACCTTCCCCAGCTCAGCCTCGACATCGACACCGGCCGCCTTGGCTATGCGCGCCACCTCGCTGGTAACTGCCACATTTTCCTCGAATGTAAGGGCTGCGCCGTCGAACATCACCGAGGTAAAGCCCAGGCGAATGGCCCGCACACAGGTCTCGAGACTCTGTCCGTGATCGAGATGCACACAGACGGGTACTGAAGCTTTGTGCGCAGCATGGAGATAGAGGGGGGCCATCATGTCCAGAGGCGCCTCCGGAAACTGCACCTCGGCCAGCTGCAAAATAATGGGGGCGCGTAGTTCTTCGGCTGCCTGCAAAGCGCCCATGACATTCTCCAGGCTGAGACAATTGAAGGCACCCACGGCATAATGCCGTTCGTTGGCGTCCTTCAGGATTTCGCTAAGTGTAACTAACATGATCTATTTGAAGTATTAATTGTTTTAACATCACCAATCCCGTTTCCGGGCCTCACGCCATACACAGTATCTGCTTTCTGCGATGCCACCCAGCCGGTTGTCAGCACATAATCCTCTTCTTGCCCATCCCCGAAACTGAGCGGCTTTATGGGACTTTCATCTCCATGTTTTGTTTGAATGGACCTGCATAAGCATATAGCCCATAAAACAGGAAAGGATAGTACAATCTTCATGATTTTATCTCTTTTCGGGTTTCAAAAATACAACATTTTTTTTAATATCTTTCAAATAATCTGGTAAAACCTTATGTTTTTGTGCGTTTTTTTTGTATTTTTGCGGCATCAGAAACGAAAAGAGATAAGTATGCTAAAGGAAATCCCAGATTTTATTGTGTTGAATTTAGGATATGCCCAAACCGTTCACCATTGGGGCAACAAGGACATTTCTTCGCCCTTTGCCCGTATCTATTATGTCAAACAGGGGCGGGCCGTTCTGCACTTGGAGCATTGTGATGTGGAGGCTGTGCCGGGTCACATGTATCTGATTCCCACCTATATGCCTCACTCTTATGAATGTGAACCGGGCTTTGGCTTCTACTATTTATTCGTATATCAGCGGCTCCGTGAAAGCGAGAATGTGTTTGACCTTTATGATTTCCCCTTGGAAGTCAGTGCCAACGAGGCTGCCCGTCTTCTCTTTGAAAATTACTGTCATCTGTATCCGCAGTTGAACCTTCCGACCTACGATGCTTCAGCCTTTGACAGTCACCCGGCGTATCGGGCTTATGCTGAGGCCTTCGGGAAAATGGAAATATTCGAACGGATGCAGTTAAAAGGTTTGGTCGTAATACTGTTCTCCTATTTTATGAAACGTGCCCGTGCGCGGGATCAGGCAACTGACGAACGTATCCGTCGCATCTTAGACTACGTACGGTTAAACATATCACGTCCCATTAGCATCGAGGAATTGTCTGACTGTGCTTGTCTGACGAAATCCTATCTCATTCGTAGTTTCCGGCGGACTATGGGTATAACCCCATTACAGTATGTCCTGCGCCAGAAAATCCAGCATGCGCAGTCGCTTTTGTTGGGAACGAATGATAGTGTAGCATCCATAGCATTGGCGGTGGGATTTCCTGACGCATCCTATTTTACTCGTCTTTTTCATCGTCAGCTTGGCTTCACACCCATTGAGTATCGAAAGAAACTGATAGGATAGGAAATAATAGCGTCTGTATAGGATAAAATAGGCTGAATTTCTACAGAAGTCTTATTTTGATAGGATTATATTTCGTGTAATCTCTGTTTTTGCCCTATCTTTGCACCACCTTATTAAAATATAAAACGAACAGGTCATGAAACAGAAAACGTTATTATTGGGCATCATTCTTAATTGTATGCTGATTATGCCCGCTTGGGCCGGTGGTCTGATGACCAACACAAACTATCACATTGCCTTTGACCGTATGATGGCCCGAGGTGCAACCTTTGATATCGACGCCATCTACAGTAATCCTGCAGGACTGGCATGGGGACACGAAGGCTGGCAATTGTCTTTCAATGTGCAAAAGCCTTTCCAGTATCGCAATATTGAAGCTGGCGTGCCTGCACCCCTTGCTCCGGCAATGGGATTCACCAACCACGAATTCAAGGGAAAGGCTACAGCTAATCCTTTTGTACCCGCCTTGTTTGGCTCCTACAAGCACGACAAATGGGCTATCGGTTTGATGGCCGGCATCGTCGGCAGTGGCGGCAAGGTCACCTACGATGAAGGTGTGCCCCAGTTTGTGATTCCCGTGCGTGCCATGATGGGCTCGAACGGCTTGGCGCCCAATATGTATACGCTTGATGCTTATATGCAGGGCAAGCAGTATATCTATGGCGTCCAGGCTAATTTTACATATCGCTTGAATGACCACTGGGCTGTAGCTGCCGGATTACGAGGCAACATCTATAGCGGATTCAATCGTGGCCATGTGATATCTAACGCAGGCGGTGCCGAACTGCTGAACATGCAGATAGACGTGGATCAGAAGGGCTTTGGAATGGCTCCCCTTCTCAGTCTCAACTACCGTTGGAAAGGGCTTACTTTGACGGGTCGCTATGAGTTCCGCACGAGGCTCAATATTCCCAACGACACGAAAGTGCTCAGTGTAAGTCCAGCGACTGTAGCAGCAACTGTGGGTCCCATGGCTGCCGCCTATCAGGATGGCGTGAAGACGCGCTACGACATGCCCGGACTGCTCTCGCTGGCCGCGGGATATGAGATATTGTCAAACCTGCGCGTCACTTCCGAGTTTCATTTCTTTGATGACAAGAACGCCAAGATGGCCAGCAACCGGCAGGATGCAATCGGACGCGGGACCCTGGAATACCTGTGTGGGCTGGAGTGGGACATCAACAAGGCGTTTACCGTAAGCTGCGGTGCCCAGCGCACTGACTATGGCGTAAGCGACGAGTACCAGACGAACACATCCTTTGCCTGCGACAGCTATTCAGTCGGCCTGGGCGGGGCAGTGAACATCACTCGTCACTTGCGTGTGAACCTCGGATACTTCTGCTCAATCTACAGCGACTATACGCGCCAGGCTTCGTATATGCAGGTGCCTGTTACGGAGACTTATTCCCGCACGAACCATGTCTTCGGCGTCGGTGTGGACTATAAGTTCTGAACGGGAAGGCTTAGTCAATCTCTCAAACTCAGTTTATTGCCTCGTTAAAGACTTCCGGATCACCCGGAAGTCTTTTTTTGCCACGGAATTATCTTCCCGATGGACGGAAGGATAACTTCATTCCACGGAATTATCTTCTCGAGGAAGGGAGGATAACTTCATTCCACGGAATTATCTTCTCGAGGAAGGGAGGATAACTTTATTCCACGGAATTATCAACCCGAGGAACGGAAGGATAACTTCATTCCACGGAATTGACTTCAAATTTCATTTTAGGAAAAGTCTTTGCCCCGGAATTGACTTCCGGTCATACGGGAAGCGATGCTGACTCTCTCTGATGCAGCGTCCTCGCTGCTCTCAGCTTCAGTATTCCAGGAGATATTTTCCGGAGCCTAACCGGATAAAGGATTTTTCCCTTTCGTTGACGAACGGGACAGTTGCGGGCAGGGGCGAACCGTCCAGGCGAATCTTGTCGGGACTGTCTGCCGAGACCCGAATCAGGGCTGTGCTGTTTTCCGGAATGGTGAGTCTCATGCGCATGGCATTCTCCCTTTTTTCCCAGTGGCAGCATACACGTCCGTACGGGGTTTCATACTCTGTCGTGGCCTGATTGACGTCCCCTGCAGGATGCGGGTCGATGAGCAGTTCGCGGAAACCTGTGGAGCCGGAGGTCTGGCGTATTCCGCCCAGCCAGGCATAGAACCACTCCATGAGATGGCCCAGCATGAAGTGGTTGTTCGAGACAAAGCCATAGGCTTGCCAGGATTCGGTCAGGGCAGTGGCTCCGTGGGCCAGTTGCCAGCCGTAGCCCGGCACGTCGGTGCGGCTGTTCATGTCGTAGATGACGTCGGAGCGCCCGCTCTCGGCCAATGCCGCCAATACGTATCTGTAGCCGATGTCGCCTGCCGTCAGGGCATTGCCGCGCGAACGGATGTCTGCTATCAATTGTTCTATGGCAAACTTTTCATCGTCCTCGTTTAATAGCCCTGCATAAAGGGGCAGCG
>JAEEGF010324427.1_pt1 | contig 13514 bp, 12 predicted proteins | sample 9134171 | NCBI WGS metagenome assembly JAEEGF01 (sample SAMN16246542, study PRJNA631951) | gut metagenome | biome: gut microbiome; feature: rumen; material: AP-attached | host: Bos | place: Iran: Karaj | collected 2018-10
TATAGGACATGAGAGCCTCCTTTTCGTGATTTTGGCTTACACTGATGAAGGGTGATAAGTGCATCGAGCTTTTCAAATGTCTCAGTCAGAAGCTGTTGTTCAGCCACTGATGGGAGCATACACGTTACGCGCACAAAAGAATCCCAGTACAGTCTTTTTCTGAAGTCTGTAACGCCGTAGGACAAATTATTGATCTGATTTATTGCTTCTTTCCTTCGGAGAAGGTAGTTCATGAAAAGTGGATAGATCTCGTTGTTCGGAATGGCAGAAATATAGGCAGGGCTTATCATTCCTTCCCTTTTCGCCACTCCAATAGCCCCCTGCCAAGCACGCATCATATTAAAAATCAGGTCACCAGAATATACGTGTTTGTAAGTGGATTTATCCTCACTGCGGCGGACAAACTTCCCAAGATTATCTGCATCTAATTCTCCATTAGAAACGCCGGTATGAATGGAAACTGACAATATTTGAAGCGTTTCATCGCCAGGCTCGCTGCGTTCCGTATAAATATCCCCCAACTTACGCTGTTCCCAAGAAAATGGAAAGAGCCAAGGAAATCCCTGGCTCTCAGAGGCATGTATGAGTATGCAATTATTGAGGCAGTTCAATGTCAAATCCGCCCTTGATGATGAAGTCCCGCAGCAGCTTGTCGGCACGTGTGTTGACTACGGGAAGCGGCATCTTCTTGCCGGTAACGGCTTCAAAGTATGCTTTAGCCTTCGCTTTGTCGATTGTGGCTTTCAGGGCATCGAAGCGGCCGAATTCATTGATGTTGTCTTCTGTTACATGAAGCGCCATCATCTCCCGGAGCATGGCTTCATCAAGCCCGAGCGCATGTACAGCGAGCCGATGAATCTGATCATCCTTTGCCCGAGTGACATAGAGCGTAATGTAGTCACGGAAGGTCATACCTTCTTCTGGCTGCACATCGCCGCTCTGAATGTCGTGCAGGAAAATGTTTGCGTATTTCTGCTCTTCCTGGGACAGTGTAGCAAAAGTCTTATGAAGCTCATCTTCCGCCTTCCGCAGCTCCTCCTGGGGCGCTCCATCCTGGTGCAGCAGCTTAAGGAACTTCACAAACCGGGAGTTCATATAGTCCGTGTCAATCTTGTCCGTATCGATGGTGGTCAAATAGCCTTCGATATCATACGGAGTGTCCTCTGTTTCACCGCCAGGCACTCGGATGAACAACTCTTTGTAGCGCTTCACAAGAATCAGATACGTGGTTTCGTCCAGCGCCATAACAATCGACTGCTGTTCGCCGGTATCATCATCAGTGAAATCGTATTGATGCTTATTCCAGACAAAGCCCTGCACCTTTGCCGCTTCCAAGTACTCATTGAACTGCCGGAACAGCTCTGCAAACTTCTTTCTTTCCGGCAGCTCGGCGGGCAGCTTTTCAAAGTTTTGCACGCCGGCCTGCTCGAACACATCCTTAATCTGTGTGAAGATGAAGTTCATCGCTGTCAGATTCTTCGGAAGGCGCTGCGCGAACAGCCCAAGCGGCTTATCACCGGAGTACAGCTTGACTGCGGCCTCAATGTACCGCTCCATTGTATGCGGACGGCGATAGTACTTGATGGTGCCAAACGGCTTGTCAGGCCCGAAAAGGCGGTTCGTTCGGGAGAATGCCTGGATGATATTCTCGTAGCGGAGCATTTTGTCCAGGTAGAGCGTGTTGATCCATTTGGAATCAAAGCCTGTCAGCATCTGATCCACAACAATCAGCAGCTCAATCTGCTTATCGGGCTCACGGTCAATCCGCTCATAGGGCTTTTTATGAGCCAGGCGGGCAGCAATATCCTTCTTCATCTTGGCAAAGGTTGCCGCCGTGAAATCCTGCCCATATCGTGCGTTGTAATCAGCGATCAGCTCCAGCAGGCCATCTTCCTTCACTCTCGCACCGCCGTCGTTGTCAATGCTCGGATCGAAAAGTGCGGTTACTCTCAGATCAGGAGCAGCGGCTTTGAATCTACGATAGTATTCCAGCGCTTCCGGGATGCTGCTGGTAGCAAAGATAGCATGGAACTTTCCGCCCTGACTGAGTACAACCCAGTTTTCCAGAATATCCTTCACCACCATGGACTGATGCTCGTCAGTCCGATACTGGCTGTTGGGCAGGAAATCCTCGATCCCCTTGACGTAAGTACCATCCGCCTGATAGTAACCAGCCATCGGCACGGATGTCATGTATTCCAGGAACACCTTTTTCTTGGCGGGATCAGCCATTGCTTCTTCTACTGTATCCGCTTTTGCCTTTTCCAAAGCAACTACAGTGCGAACATCCTTATCCTTGAAGGTCAGCACCTTATAGGGATCAAACCCGAGCACATTCTGGTCACGGATACCGTCGGCAATGCTGTAGCGGTGCAGCTCGTTGCCGAAGACCGTGGATGTAGTGCTCATTTTTTTCTGGTTTTCATCCTGGATCGGTGTTCCGGTGAAGCCGAAGAACATTGCCCGCGGAAATGTTTTCTTGATCGTCAGCAGCATCTCTCCGAAAGTAGAGCGATGACATTCGTCAATAATAAACACAATCCGTTTGGTGCTCATCACTGCCAAGTCCGCGGCCTTCAATCCTTCGCTTTCCTCGCTGATATTGCTCATCTTTTGGATCGAAGTTACGATCAGCGTGTCCGCGGGGTCGCTGCTTTTGAGCTTGCCGATCAGCACATGGGTATCCTCTGTCTCCTGAACGGTGTTGCTCTTCTGCTGTTCGGTCAGTCCGGCACCGGCAAAGTTGCGATACTCCTTCAGCGACTGTGTACCGAGCTCAATCCTGTCCATCAGGAAAACCACCTTGTCCGCGTCCCGAGATGTAGCAATCAACTGAGCGGACTTGAAAGAGGTCATCGTTTTTCCAGAGCCAGTGGTGTGCCAAATGTAGCCACCCAGCTGCTCACCCGTTTCCCAGCGGGCGCGACCTACCTTGTCTGAAATTGCGTTGGCAGCGTAGTACTGATAGCTGCGCATGACCTTCAACACGCCGTCAGAGTCATCGGCCACTGTATAGAAGCCAATCAGCTGATGTGCCATCGGGATAGACAGCAGTGTGGAAGCGATCCGTTTCCAGTCGTTGATAGGCTCGTTGTTGAAATCAGCCCAATGGAAGTAATAATCAGGATTGAACTTGCCGTCCGGACCTGGATTGGCAAAGTACAGTGTTTCATCCGGATTCATGGCGACAAAAATCTGAATCAGCGAAAACAGGCCGGTAAAGATGCCCTCTCCGGAATACTTCTCTATCTGATTGGCAGCCTGACTGACCGGGACGCCGCTTTTCTTCAGCTCGATATGAATGACGGGCATTCCGTTGATTAGCAGCATCAGATCCCCGCGCCGGTCGTTCATCAGCTTTGACCTTGTGGGGAACTTGGGCTGTTGCACAATCTGATACCGGCTCTGGCCGGCGGCGATTTCCCTGCGCTCGTAGATTTTAAGAGAGACTTCTTTGCCGAAGTGCGCTACATCATCCGGGTTGTCCCGTTTGATAGAGACGCTGCCGCCGTTGATAAAGCCATTGAGACGCAGCGGTGTGCGCAGGGTCGTGATCTGTTCGATGATCTGCTGCATCTCTCCATCCGTCAGTGGGAAATCGTTCAGACGGTCAATGCCGCGATTATTCTCAAACAGAATATCTGCCCAGTTGCGGATTAGCTCCGCTTCGCTGTAGTTTTTCAGGACTCTGTCTTCCCAGCCCTTGGTTTTCAGCAGATCAATCAGCGCCTGCTCAAAGTCCGCTTCCTTGCTAAACGCCATTGTTGAAGTTCTCCTTGTCAGTTGATTTCAGCCTTAGCGGTTGCTCAGAAGGCATGAGCTCCTGTGGCGACAAGGCTGTCAATATCCAGATAGGCATTCTGGATTGCCTCCTGGTGATACTGGAAATAACCGTCGAAGATTTCCTGCGTCACACCCTTTTGATCCCACTCACGCAGCACATCTCCGGTAGGACGCCCTTTGTGATCGGCATATCGCTCGATAAGGAAGAGAAAGAACCGCATTTCATCTGTCATCAGATTTCACTCCTCAGATAAGTGGAATTGCGCGGATCGCCCGTCACCCTTTCCGCTTCCCACATATCGAAAATGGCGCGATCCGAAAAATCTGTCATGGCCAATGAAGCATCTTCCAGCATCGCATGGGTTTCAGATGTCAGGAAAGCTCGGGAAGCCTCCATCTGATCCATGCCATATTTTTCCATGATCATCTGGACGATGCTTTTGTTGTAATAGTCCAGGCAGTAGCAGGGTATCCTGGTCATACGCTTATCACCTCTTTGAATCGAAGCAGTGCAATGGCAGAATCGCTCTTGAAGGTATATTGATCCTTGAGCTTTTGCGGCAGCAGTCGCTTGATCGTTTCCTCTTCGTCATACATGCCATCCAGGAACAGGTCAATCACCGGCATGGTTTGGTCATTCGCAACCGGGCCATGGATGATGTCCCATTCATCAGCTGGCGCCGCCCCTTTCCGATTGGCAACCACAAACCGAAGCCACTGCTGATCTGGCTTATCAAAACGCAGAACGCGCAGGGAAAGCATCTTTTCCTCGTCCACTTCATATACAGAGACATACGCCTGTGGTTGTTTCAGACGGAGCGCTGTCCTCCGGGCCCATTTGCTGGCCTGCTCAAGATCGCTGGTTGTATAGAACCCCTTGCCAAAGTCCAGTTCACGCTGGATTTTGAGCAAATGCGGTTCGCGAACGACCACATTGCTGCCATGATAGAGAATCATTTGCTTCACCTCGCTCATACAAACATCTTTTCCAACATGGATCTCTTGATTGCCTGCAGCTTTTCCAACTTACGCTGATGAAGGGTGATAAGAGTGTCGAGGTATTCAAGGTATTCTCCAATAGCCCTCTGCTCGTCGACAGATGGAAGGGAAACCATGGTGTTTCCTACGAGCTCTTTATTGAGATTATTTACTGTGCTACCAGCTGCAAACATCCTGTACTGATCAAGCATTCGGTCTGTCCCGAGCATGTGACAAAGGAACTTCAGATCGAACCTACCTTGGGTGTCTCTAATGAGGAGCCAACCGTCATGAATACAGCCATTTATCCCCATGATATAAGGCTTTCCAAAGCTCATAGAGTTCGACAGGATCAAGTCTCCTGGCTGAACCTGTCTTGTTTTTGAAAGACCTCCCGGCCTGATTTTTTCGGCAGTGTGAGTGATGTATCTGCCTTGCTGAGGGGCATCTCCGATTTTCACCCAGTTCAAACCATCAGGCGCATCAGTGATGAAATCGTCTATCGGCCTTGGCGATCCTCCACGTTCAATGAGCACCAAATCCGAGAACTTACGCTGTTCCCAAGGATCAGCGAATCCCTGGAATCGGATGGCCGGTACTTGCTCTTTTTTCGCCATGATCACAGCCCTCCCAGCATCTTCCTGAGTTCTGCGAGGCCTTCCATGTCATATTCACTGCCTGTCAGCTGCGCAATCATGCCGGAAAGCTGCGCTTCGGTATCATGGATCTGCGCTTCCACGCCCTCGAAGGTCGTTTCATACTTGGTTGCCAGCTTCTCCAGCTTGGTCACGAAATCACTGATGATGCGCTCTGGCAATCCAAAGAGACCATCGACCAGCGGCGCAATCCATTTCTTTTCCAGCAGCGCGTAGACCTGTTCGTCCGTCAGACCTTCAATGGTTTTCTTCGTTTCCATGTGGAGAGCAGCGCTCTGATCCTTCAGCTGCTTTTTCAGGCGCTTTTCCTCTTCATTGTCGGCAGAGACCTTCCTCAGGATTTCCAGAACCGCTGGTTCGACTGACCTTTCCTTGATGGCCTTCTTCACTGCCGGCCAGACGAAGGCTGTTTTGTCGTCGTTGACAAAATCCTTGTCTTTTTCTTCTTCAGGCAGCGCGTCCAGGGCTTCCTCGTAGCCAGACGCAATCTCACTGAGCCGGTCTTCAATCGCTCTGATCGCCGCTACGCTTTCTGACAGCATGGTCTGCTGCACAAGATCGAAGGGAATCACGTGCCCAACCCAGCCGTCCTGCACTTCCTGATCTTTGCCATCTTTCTTCTTGATGACCATATTGGGATCGACTTGTCTGGTGGCGGCGAAGCCTTCCGTCTGAATCATTTCCAGATCAACAGAGATTCTGGCCCAATCGCTGTCAAGAATCTGATAGGCTTCATAGGCATCCACCAAGGGTATCCCGGTCAGCCTGCGGAAGATTTCAGCGCTGAGGCTGGACTCTTCCCTGGAAATATTGATGTCCGTCATGCCCTGCAGGAGCCGGGCACACAGGAAATCACGGAACCCATCGAACGCGATGCCATACTGGCTGATAAAGCGCAGCACCGCAGGATGGTTTTTGACCGTGGTTTTCAGGTCAGAGACCGCAAGATCGGCATATTCGCTGTTTCTCGCTGTGAAAAGCGCACCCCGCAGACCGGCAAAAGCATCCCAATAGGGAGCCAGCTCTTCGATCTCCCGTACAGGGATCCCACCGAACATGGAAGCATAGATGTCCCAGCTTTCCGGCCGCTCGGAAGAATCCACATAGCGGGGAATATTCAGGTTGTAATCATTCTGACGAATCTCTTCACGAGTCACCACACGGGAGAACTTGGGGATTGTCAGCCGCCCTGTTACCGCATCTGTGATCCTCTTGATATCGGAGGCGCGCAGCATGTTGTTCTTGCCGACCTTCTCAAAGCCCTTTGAGGCATCCACAATAAGCACGTCTGTGCGCTCCGGCCTGGCTTTTCTCAGCACCATGATGATGGTTGGAATACCTGTGCCGAAGAAGATGTTCGCCGGAAGGCCAATGATCGCATCGATGTGGTTGTTCTCAATCAGGTTCTTCCTGATTTCACCTTCCTCACCGCCGCGGAAGAGCACGCCATGAGGCAGCACAATCGTCATAATGCCGTCACTCTTCAGGTGGAAAAGATCATGGAGCAGGAAAGCATAATCCGCTTTGCCTTTTGGTGCCAACCCAAAGCGAGCATACCGGGGATCAGCTTCCTTGTCTGCAGGATTCCATGCTTGGCTGTACGGAGGATTGGAAACAACTGCGTCCACAAAGAGCGGATCGTAAGTACCGACAGGATCACTTTCTTCAAAGAAAGGCCAGTCCTCCTCCAGAGTATCTCCGTTCCTGGTAACGATATTGTCCGGCAGGATGCCGCGCATGACCAGATTCATTCGGGTCAGATTATAGGTGTTCTCCTTCAGTTCCTGGGCATAGTACTTGATCCGGTCACTACCGCCCATGTAGCGGGCAACAGAACGACCGATGTTAATCAACAGGGAGCCAGAACCGGAAGTGGGGTCGTAAATCTTGATCTCTGTCCTGTCCTTCAGATGATGCGCAACAATCTCGGACATGAGCAAGGAGACTTCATGCGGCGTGTAGAACTCTCCGGCTTTCTTACCGGCGTTTGCTGCGAAGTTGGAAATCAGATATTCATAGATAAAACCGAGCACATCATAGTCCTGCCTGCCATCCATAGGGATATCCTTGATCAGGTGCAGCAGATCACTGATGGCCTTGGTACGAGCATTGGAGGTTTCACCCAGCTTGGAAAGCCCGGTCTGCAGCGTTTGGAAGATGTTCTTGAACACCTTCTCATGGGACGGGTTGATCAAGCGGCTGAACGCGGAAAGGGCCACAATCACGTTATCGACATTGAAGTCAGAGCCCATGCTTAGCCAGGTATCAAACAGATTCTCATAGCCGATAAAATAGCCGATCGCCTTCTGGATCCCCTCTACCGTTGCCCGGTGCTCAGCCTCGGAATAGCCATCCTCCGCCCACGCCGGATCGTATTCCTCGTGAAGGCGCATACGCATGTAGTCATTGTCCCAATCCTGGCTTTTCAGATATTTCACTTCCCGGTCAGAAAGGAACTTGTAGAAGATGAAGCCGAGGATATAGTCCTTATACTCGTTCGCTTCAATCTTGGAGCGCATCTTGTTTGCAGATTCCCAGATTTTAGAGGCCAGTTGCTGCTTATTCATGGATTCAGCTTCTCCTTCATTTATTCAGACGACTTTGTTTAGCCCCAGGCTTTTTCTCCCTGGGCAGGGAGGCAACAGGGTCCGGCTCAAAGTCCATGATGTCATCTATCGTGCAGCCAAGAACAACACAAATTTTTTCGAGCGTCTCTACTGGAACTGATTCATTCTTGCCGAGATTGGCCATGGCGTTTGTTGTGATATTGGCAGCCTCTCTGAGCTGCGTCTTCGTCATGTTCCTATCGATCAAAATATGCCAGAGTTTATTGTATGAGCGGGACATGGATCCTCCTCCTGCTTACGTTCTGTTACAGCGACAAGGACATCATATCATGCTATCAGTGTTTTATCAAGATCATATTGAGAAAATCAACCGATAATACATGTGCTTGGGAACAGCGTAAGCTGTCAGATCTTGCAGAGATAGTTGGGGGCGGCACCCCCGACACAAACAATTCGGCGTATTGGGATGGCGATATTGATTGGTATGCCCCAGCTGAGATGGAAGGCCAGAGATATGCCACAGGCAGCGTCCGAAAGATTACTGAACTGGGCTTACAAAAGAGTTCAGCAAAGATACTACCGGCTCATAGAACGGTGCTCTTTACGAGCCGTGCCGGAATCGGGAAAATGGCCATTTTACAGCGTCCAGCGGCTACAAATCAGGGATTTCAATCGCTGGTGCTGAAGGACGGGACAGACCCTTATTTCATCTACTCGATGGGAGAAAGAATAAAGGGTATGGCAGAGGGCGTTGCATCTGGCTCCACCTTCTTGGAGATCTCCGGAAAGATGCTCGGTAACCTCGAAGTCATGGTTCCGAACCTTAAAGAACAGGAATCCATAGCCACCTTTTTCCGGGGTATCGATGACCTTATCACCCTTCATCAGCGTGAGGAATCATGCGCGGCATCTTTCTCCGCTTCGTGTTTCGGCACTCTCAAAGCTTTCTTTTGGGAACAGCGTAAGTTGGGAGATCTGGTTCAGTTCTCAAAAGGAACAGGCTATTCAAAAGGTGATTTGAGAGAATCAGGAACGCCTATTATCCTGTATGGAAGGCTCTACACTAAGTACGAGACTGTGATATCTGAGGTGGACACCTTTGCCGATGCAAAAGCCGGCTCGGTTTATAGCCGTGGTGGCGAGGTGATTGTACCTGCTTCCGGAGAGACAGCAGAAGACATTTCAATAGCCTCGGTCGTTGAAAAATCAGGGGTTTTGCTTGGTGGAGACCTAAATATCATAACACCGCCAGCAAACCTTGATGCTCCTTTTCTCGCCATTAGCATTTCCAACGGAAAACCTCATGAAGATATGGCAAAGATGGCTCAAGGAAAATCTGTTGTTCATCTCCATAATACAGATTTGGAAAAGATCGATTTGACTTACCCATCCCATGAAGAGCAAATACAGATCAGCGGATACTTTGGTGCCCTCGACCATCTTATCACCCTTCATCAGTGTAAGCCAAAATCACGAAAAGGAGGCTCTCATGTCCTATACTCTTACCAAGTATGAAAAAGAAACCGTCCTGCTCTACAACCAGAGTCGCGACCCCATCACCATCAGCACCTACGATCCTGGCCTGCGCAGGCGTCTGCGGGAATACGCTGCCCGGTACCCTGAATTGTGCCGGCGCGTTGATAAGCAGAAGTACCCCGACTATGCCGAGTACGAGATTCAGAAAGACCGTGTGTCCATCCGGCTTCTCCCGCCCATGAGCGAGGAAAAGCGGAATGCGGCCAGCGAGAAAGCGAAAGCAGCAGGACTCGGCACCAGAACCAGCACTTGAACAGCCATCAAAGCAGAGGGCATCGACTGATCAACACAGCCGGAGCCTTTTCCTTTGCTGGCCGGCAAAAGAATCTATGAGGAAGGAGGACCCCCATGAGCAAACAGTTGGACAAGCTGAAAGCTACGATGCAGCGCATTGAGGCACAAAAGGCAGAACTGGATCAGAAGATCAAAGCTCAGGCGCGTAAGGATCGCAACCACAGCATCTATCAGCGTGGCGGTGAACTGACCATGCACCTGGGCGACAAGGCTGAGGTTTTCACCGATGAAGACATCAAGCTGTTCCTGAACCACGTGTTCAGCTTCTCCGGCATCCAGAAGCTGCTGACCCAGATGCGCGAGATCCGCTCCGGCGAGAGCAGGATCACCATGGAGCAGCTGTTCGAGAACGCCAGAACCACGCCGCAGACCGCCCCGCAGGCTACCCGGACGGAGGAACGATTTTCGGCAACAAGCTGATCCCTCAACTTGTTGAGGGCGCACTTATGTGTTCCTGTGGAACACAGTGCGCTCTCCGAGGGCCCCTGCGGGGAGCTCGATGCCAGTCGGCGCGGCCATTGTGGCATCACAGGGGCAAGGCCCCTGCGCTGACTGGCGTCAGCTACCCCTTTTACAGCGCACGGCGCTGAGGAACGGAGGTGAGAACGAAATCCCTTGTCCTACGTTTTCCATATCGTACATAGGTCGCAAGGATCAGTCCGTCATGGCGGCTGCGGCCTATAACGCCGGAGAGAAGATGTATTCCGAGCGTGATCACGAATGGAAGCATCCCCACAGCAGCTCGGAGCGAGTCGTCTATCGGGAAGTCATGCTGCCGGACAACGCTCCCCGCGAATATGCAGACAGCCAGACACTCTGGAATGCGGTTGACGCCGCTGAGAAAAGAGTTGATGCTCAGACAGCCCGGCGGATGCTCATTGTCCTTCCGAAGGAACTGACCTATGAGCAAAATCTGGCGTTGATCCGGGACTACTGCCAGCGGGAGTTTGTCAGCAGAGGCATGGTTTGTGATCTTTACTATCACGACGAAGGCGACGGTAATCCCCATGTTCATCTTCTGCTGACTCTTCGGGCAATGGACGAACATGGCGAGTGGCTCTCTAAGACCCGGACAGAGTATGTGCTCGATGAACGAGGCAATCGCGTCAAGGACAAGAATGGGAAATGGAAACGCCGTAATATTGACACAGTGGATTGGAACGATCACAAGTACGCCGAGATCTGGCGGCATGATTGGGAAGTAATGCAGAACGCAGCCCTGGAACAGGCCGGCAGACCAGAACGAATTGACATGCGCTCGCTGGAAAGACAGGGCATAGAAGATCGTCTGCCTCAGCAGCATCTCGGCCCCGCTGCCGCTGCCATGGAACGGAAAGGCACTGCCACAGAGAAAGGCAAAAAGAATCGTGAGATTCTCAGCATCAATCGGATTCTCGGTTCCCTGAAGCGGGCTGCGAAGAAGCTGGGCGAAAAGATTGCGGAGCTGATGGAAGCGATCCGCCATCAGGAAGTGCTGGAAAAGCCGCAGGAACACTCTCTGATCGATGTGATACTCAGCTACAAGGCCATGCGCGAAGCAGGCCGGGAAAGCTGGGGCAAGTATGCCCGCGACAAGGCCGGCATCAGAGATCTGCAGGACATGGCCCGGATGATCAGCCTGATGAAAGAAACCGGAATCACTACTGTGGATGATCTGGCACTCCGGCTGTCAAACACCAGAGTACAGCTTGACCTGATGCAGAGTGATGTTCGAAGGAACAATCAGACGATCCGGGACGTCGATGACTTCTTTGCTGCCATCGAGGATTACAGAACGCTGACCCCCATTCAGGAGCAGCTGGACAAGATTCATTTCAAAGGCCGGCGCGAAGCATTCCTGGCTGAGCATGCCGATGAATTGAAGCGGCTTCGCAAAGCAACCTACCTTCGCGAGAAGCTCTCGAAGAAACTGGGCATTTCACTGCCACTGGATAAGGACGGTGCGAAGAAACTGAAAGAACAACGTCGTGACCTGACCAAGCAGAACGAATTACTTCGTCCCAAGTTGGGACAGATTCGCGCAGAGTTGGATCAGCTGAGCAAGCTCCGCTACTGGACGCGCAAGGCCATCCCGGAAGCACTGCAGGAGTGGGGCGACTTTTCAGAGCAGTTGGAAGTGCAGGAAAACCGACGAGAGCTGGAGCAAGTCATGGACGCAGCCATCGAAGCAGTGACGCAGGAGACTGATGAGCAGCAGCCTGTGCAGGATGTTTCAAAACAGAAGCACGATCAGGAACGGCAATGAAAAACTCCCCGGCTGGGTTTTGAGAGACCAGCCGGGGAGTATGGTAAACTGAAATTGTAAGATTCCGAGTTTTCTTGCCAGCAGGTGTCCCGACAAACTGAAATTGCTTATTTACGTCGAAGTTCTTTAATAAAACATACACTAACCACTACCATCATTATCGCCAATGCATCCGAAGCAACCAACTGTCCAATCGCAGCCGCCGGAATTGGTTGTAATGGCCATGGCTCAATGAAACTGGCAAGGCACGCTCTGAACATCCAAACTACTGTTAGGAAGAAATAAAAGTAGATTACTTCCCGATTCATGTCCAATGCTCTTTTACCTAACAAAATCAGCATGACGCTTATCCCAAGCAACAACAATGAGAAACAATAATTCGTATAATCTATCCCAACTATAAGATTCTCATATTGCATTGGAAGGTAGTCATACCATTGAAACATCCATGGAACAAAGAAATGCCATAGTCCCACTAAAGCACTTATTACAACAGTAACAAAATATATAATACGTATCCCTTTTTTCAAAAATAATCACCTCTACAAATTCGAATTTGGCTATTCATTTATGAAATACTATTAGCCATTTCCAATAATCGTAGTGACTTAACTAAAAAGAGCAATGCAAAAATACACATAACTACAAATGATAATACTATCCCTATAAATGCAGGAATCGAAACAGATATGCCTAAAAAATAGCAATATATATTCTGAAGTATTACCATCGGTCCTACACAAAACAGTATATATAACAATATTGGAGACATTTTATATCCAAAGTCTATTTTCTTTTGAACAAGTATCGCACATATAATCATGGCAGGGCACAATATTCCCAAATCTATCGCATATGTTGATTCTGTTGTAAGGACACCTAATAACTCACCATAATTATCAGCTATTATGCATGGGACTATCATTGACATCCAAATCCCAATAGTAACTAAACCTGATATTCCAAGGCATAAACTAATTCCCAGATTTTTGCATTCCTTTGATGATTTTTTTACTACTATCTGCTTAAAATTATTTTCCACTAATATAATAGATAAAATAATACTTAATCCAAATCCAAGCACATATAACAAATACAATCTATTCATAGATATACTAAATACAAGGCAGGCAAAATAATAAACAAACATCATACTCTGGGCTGTTTTTATAAGATTAGCCCACATTTGCTTTTTCCAAAATATACATAAAGAAATCATAAAAATTCCGCAAAGGATTCCAATCCAATCAGCCCCCAATCTGCCTGATACCGTTATCAAAGAATTATAGGCATAGATACCTTTTCCATACAATTCGACCTGTTGTCCGTAAATATTATTTACAAGAATGGATTCTCCTCCATCTAAGTAAAACAATCCGATTATTGCCACCGTAATTGCAATGCATGAAAGGAGTACACATAATACATTTTCCACTCGCTTTTTCATAGTTAATA
>JAEEGF012402133.1_pt1 | contig 13513 bp, 11 predicted proteins | sample 9134171 | NCBI WGS metagenome assembly JAEEGF01 (sample SAMN16246542, study PRJNA631951) | gut metagenome | biome: gut microbiome; feature: rumen; material: AP-attached | host: Bos | place: Iran: Karaj | collected 2018-10
AGTGATATGCAGATAGCGATTACGCAAATCCCACTGCTCGCCTAAAAGCAGGTTGCGGAAGAAGCGCTCCAGATAGACAGGGGTGTAGTCAATCCCTTTCACGGCATTCCTGTAATTTGCACGGACCTCACCTTGCCTGATGTACTCGTCGAAATCTATGTAGCCGTCTTTCATAGTACCTTCTTAATCCTTCCGCTTCGGAATCGTAACCTGAATAAAAACGCTGTTCAATCAATATCCCACTAACCTCACTGATAAACAATGGCAAGTTATCGAAAAAAACAATAATCCGCAAGAAAGACAGCGTAAAAGAGGGATTGACGGAAACTGCTGAGGCTATGGTCCAACTGGCCTGTGTCCAAATAAAGTTAACGCATTATTCATCATTTTTTTGTAGTTTTGTCAATAATGGAAAACCAGCTATCGAACGTACTATGTTGGAAAAATTAGATACCCTCGGGGCATACCTGCTGGCCGTGCTGATGGCCGGAACTTTCCTCTATTTTGTCATTGCCCACCAACTCGGCTTCAAATATGCCAAGAAACTCTTCGGTACCCGCCGGATCAAAGAGCAAAGCCAGGTGATTCCGTTGGAAGGCAACTTGTTTGCAGCCTGCTATGTCCGGACAAACCAGCCGCGTATCTTCGACCTGCACATCCATCACGAGTTATCGGCTGCTTTCCTTTACCGCTGGTACAGCGAAGGAAAACTGAAGCTCGTGCAACAGAAGCCCGCATTTGAGACCGTCAACTATCTTTCCATCCAGAAAGACGCTGTCATCCGGGATCAGGAAGAAAACAGCTTGTACCAGAAATTCTGCGAAGCCTCCGGGAAAGACGGGCTGCTGGAAGTCGATGAAGTGTATCACTGGAGCTACAGCCATCCCGGAGATCTGTATGGCTTCAGCCCGGAAGAAAAAGGACAGGAATGGTTAGACGACCACGGAATGATGGAGCCCGTCAATCCGAAAGACAAGCTGACGAATCTGGGCGCCCGGATACGTCCCCTCACGCCAGCAGGAGCAGCGAAAGCCCGCGTCCTGGTTGAATTGCAAAATTTCCTGCAGGCCCAGGCAGAAGGCAAACCCAGTGGCCCGCTCGACACCAACTGGATTGACGATCTGCTATGCTATGGCCAGCTCTTCGGCATCGCCGACAAACTGGCTGAAAAGTGGAGTACATCACTGACCGAAGAACAAACCATCGTCGTCGGACTTTGCCGTGACCTGGCACAGGCGTTCTTCAACGGAAACAACGAGGCCACCGATTAAGCGGATCTGCCGCACTTCGCAACCACCGCACCGGTTTTGCAACCATCGCGCGGCCGGGCGATGGTTGCACTATTGCATAGCCATAATCGCATCGTGCAGAATCTGCGCATGATCGAAGGCCAAAGGCGGCAAGGCCGAGACCGGGAACCAGCGCGCATCGGAGGCATCGTCGCAGCCTTTGACTGCAGCCTTCTCCACGAAAGCGTAGAAGGCGATCGTGATGACGCGACCCCGAGGGTCACGGTCAACAGTCGAATAACAACCCAACTGCTTAAGTTGGCCGCTAGCCCATGAAATAACCAACCCCGTCTCTTCCTGGAGCTCCCGGACCGCACATTCCTCGACCGTCTCATCCATTTCCAGAAAGCCACCTGGAAATGCCCAGCAACCCTTGTACGGTTCGTTTCCCCGCTCGATGAGCAGGACTGAGAGTTCATTGTCCTTGTCCCGGCAGAAAAGAACGCAATCGGCCGTCACGGCCGGACGCGGGTATTCGTAGGTGTAGGTTCCTGAGGTAGCCATAGTCTGTGTTTTAATGCTCCCAGATGACGAGGTCGCGGTCGAGACCGATTCTGCGGACTTCGCCGCTGGGGCCGGTGATGTAGTAGAAGCGGGCGATGCGGTCACCGACGATGTCTTTGAAGGCTTTTTTTATGCGGGACATCGAGACATTGAGGCCGTTGGCGAACGGGTCGAGGAGGTTGCGGACGCTTTCGCGGATCTTGTCGGGATCGTCACGTCCGGTGATGCGGGAATAAAGGTGCAGGATCTCATCGGCGTGATCCTGCAAATCTTTCAGGCGTGCCCCTTCCGGATGTCGCAAATAGAAGAAATACAGCGCTTTGGTCAAGTCGTCCATCTTCACTTCCTGGTTGTCAAAATCTGTCAGGAAAAGCTTGCCGGCCGGCGTGATGCGGAGCCGGCTCAACTTGACCTTGTAGCCCAGGAGGATCTGCACATCCTCAATGGTAACGCCGAACTCGCGCTCGATCTTCCGCCACGCATCCAGAATGGCCTGCACGCGGGGATCAGGCGCTTCCTCTTTTTCCGATTTTTCTGAGTTTTCCGACTCATCTCCGACGACAGAGAAAAGAATCGTTTCCTCGCTGAGAATCGCCCTGGGAGACGGAGCTTTACGGTGCCTGGAAGCGCGCCGCTCCACGACTCTTGAATCCAGAGGCCGCGACCGCAGCGTATCGATGTCCAGTTCACCCCCTTCCGCCAGCGGATGGAAATACAAGACACCATCCAGCCGGTACAGTACGCCCGTCTGATCGCCGAGTCCGGCAAGTTCCCGGACCCGGCGGTACGCATCTTCTACCGAAAGAACCGGATCCGAGCCTGGAAAAAGATACTGACGGATGTCGGGAGAAAGCATATCGATCAGATCCGACAAAACCGTGCAGCCGGGCTTGTCAATCCTCTGGGCGGGGTCGGGACTGACAAAGAGCACTGTCCCCTCTTTCAGGAAGGGGACAGCATGCTCAATCCGTTTGTCTTCGTTCAATCGCATCGTCGGAAGTCAATGCACAAATATACGAAAAAAACAGCAGGCCCCTTCGCCAGGCTAAACGTCCTCCATCTCCTCGAACAGCCTATCGAAGAAGCCGGGGCCTTTTTTCTTTGCCATACCTTTCGACATCTTTTCGCAGGCCTGCCGGACACTGAAACGCATCTCCAGCATGCCCTCCGGCGACGCATCGTAATTCAAGGCATTGGGAATGTCAAGGCCCCGTGCAACCTCCACGGCATCCTGATTGGCCCCGACATAAGCAAAGACCCAACCCTTCTCCCGCAGCCGCGCGACTAGCGACTTGACGGTACTGCCCGAATACTCCTGGGAAGAATTCTCATAGCCATCGGTAATAATCGTAACCATCACCTTATCTTCCGCTCCGACAAGCCCTTCCAGCCTGTTCAACGTCTGCCCCATCGCATCGTAGAGCGGCGTGCAGCCTCCCGGACGATAGTCTTTCTCACCGAAATCCTCAACCTCACTGACAGGCACCCGATCCCGACGGATCTTGACGCCCTTGATCCCACTGCCCTCGAAAGTCACGAGGGTCACATTGTGCTTCTGCTCCGGAATCTCTTCCTGCGTCTTGCGGATTCCACCGAGCACCTCGTTGATGCTCTGCAGCGTTTCCTTGTAGATGGACGACATGCTCCCGCTCTCGTCCAGAATGATCACATTGTAGATGTTCATGGCGCGATGTATTTTTTAAAATCCACCGCAAAAATACCCGCCCCCTCCCGGTACCCCAAACCGCTGCAAGGCTTGCAGATTCCCAAAGGGCCAGCCGGTCTTACGGCCAGCGCGCCGGTTTTGCAACCATCGCATCTCACCGGTTTTGCAACCATCGCGCGGCTGGGCGAAACCCAACAAGCTGCTTCCCAAGCTGTTAGCATTCACCCCGTCGCGCGGTCCCCTACCACACCGTGGAACCGAGCGGGGCTGAAAAGTCAATAATGCTGAATATCAGAGCATTGAGAAATCACTTGTCGCGCGATGGTTACAAAAAAATATAAACCAATTGACACGTCAAGCTCAGACTGAGAGTTCATTGTCCTTGTCTCGGCTGAAAAGAAAGCAATCTGCTGTCACGGCTGGGAGCGGGTATTCGTATGTGTAGGCTCATGCTGCCTCCATCGTGAGGCTTCTGACTATAGGATAGCATTATCCCAGCAAACGGTTGATGCAAATACTTCTATTAAAACGACTATTTGCCGAGTCTATCTCGCAAAACATTCAAAACTTCACCTTTGTATTTGAACCACAAAGTTCCTTGTACAGGGTGAGTAAAACCTTTAAGACGTCGAGCAAGAGCAGAGACGGACGTAGTCTCATTTCCATAGAGTATATGTCTATCGTCAATAACCTTGACTATGATTGAGGGATCATCTACAAATGTAAGTTCTTCTCCTACAGAGATACCGCATTCACCAAACTTGAATGGCCCACGACGGGCTGTCTCCTTGATTTCCTTTGCGGTTTTTTCGTCCTCGATTTCGTGACCTTCCGGTTTGACTATCTTAAGTCTATCTGTCGTCCCTGAGATTTTCGCAATGCATTCAAGCAAGCCATAGGCATCCTCCGCTGACATTGCGAAGAACTCCTTTATCCGTTGCTTCCCATCGAAATTATCGATCGTGCGCAAATCCGGGTTAAGTTTATCGATTAGTTTGTGTAATTCCTTATCAGTAAGAGATTTCTCTACTTCATAAATAGCAAATGCCCGGAAAGCATAAGGGATGGTCTCGCTACGGTTTAGCTGTTTAAGGCGTTTCTCTAAGTTAGAGGCATATCCAATCTTGACGTACTCAGGAAAAGAAGGGTTTGTAAGGATGTAAATGCAACCGTTCTCGTGGATCATGGTTCAATGCTTTAGTAGAATATTTAGCAAATGTAGTCATTTTTCGCTGACAATTCTATTGATTAACAAGGGGGTATTCCTAAATAAGCTGCAATGATATCTATACCTCACATTTCTCTGGATATCTTCGTGAAATTCATTAAATTTGCGATAGGTAATTATTGGTTTATTATCATGGCCGAAGGCAAATTCAACGAGAACACACGTGTTCAAGTTCCCGCCGCATTGCATCTTGTCAGATTGGGCTACTCCTATCTGGCGGGAATCAAAGACGATGACTACAATGCGGATACCAATATCCTGACAAAGGCGTTTCTGCGCAGTATCAGGCGTATTAATCCGGAGCTGTCTGAATCAGACGCCCAGACCGTCTTGACAGACATTATCCGCATCCTCGGTAACGATGACCTTGGTCGTGAGTTCTATGCAAAACTATCATCTATCAGTGGCATCAAACTAATCGATTTTGCCAACCCGGACAACAACGAGTGGCACGTCACAACAGAATTCACCTGTGAGGACAAGGAAAGCGGGGACAACTTCCGCCCCGACATCACGTGCTTTGTAAACGGCCTCCCCCTTGCCTTCATTGAGGTCAAAAAGCCGAACAATGCAGAAGGTATTCTCGCAGAAAAGGACCGCATTGAGACCAGGATGAAAAATAAGCGGTTCCGTCGCTTCATCAACATCACGCAGTTGATGGTCTTCTCCAACAATCAGGAGTACGACCACGAAAGGATTGTTCCCATTCAGGGAGCATTCTACGCTACCACCTCCCGTGACAAGGTGTTCTTCAATGTGTTCCGTGAAGCTGATCCTGAACTGCACGTAAGCGTTATCAAGAATGGCAACGATAAGGTGACGGATGAGGACGAGCGAATCGTCCTGACTCATCGCAACTGCCTTCCTATTAAAGGTTCTCCCGAGTACATCACAAACCTGGCATATAATACTCCGACTAACCGAATCCTCACTTCTCTGCTTTCGAAGAAGCGTTTCCTGTATTTGCTTCGATACGGCATTGCCTATGTTGACAGGCAGATCGAGTTGGCAAGTGGAGAAAAAATCACCCGGCTCGAGAAACACGTCATGCGGTATCAGCAGTTGTTCGCGGCATTAGCCATCCGCGAGAAACTGGAAGCTGGCATCAAGTCTGGAATCATATGGCATACGCAAGGTAGCGGTAAGACAGCCCTCGCTTTCTATAATGTCCGTAATCTGACCGATTTCTACGCCCAGAAAAAGACGGCCGTCAAGTTCTACTTCATCGTTGACCGCCTGGACCTTCTCGAGCAAGCGTCCAATGAATTTGCCATGCGTGGGCTATACGTCCGTAAAGCGAATAGCCGTGAGGAATTGATGGCTGACTTCCGTAGCAATACCGTGGTAGGTAACGCGGATGGGAAGCCTGAGATAATGGTCGTCAATATTCAGAAATTTGAAGAAGACCATCGTAAAGTTGACATCCCGGAGGCATACAACATCAACCTTGTCCGTGTTTTCTTCATCGACGAGGCTCACCGAGGCTACAACCCCAAAGGTAGTTTTCTCGCCAACCTGCTCGATGCAGATCGGGACAGCGTCAAGATTGCCCTCACCGGCACTCCCCTTCTCAAAGAAGAACGTGCTTCCTGGAAGGTATTCGGCGATTACATCGACAAGTACTACTACGATAAATCCATCGCTGACGGTTACACCCTTCGCCTGATGCGCGAAGACATAGAAACCGAATACAAGGAACAGATTGAGAACATTCTGGACGAGTTGACCCACGACGTTCAAGTCAAGAAGTCGGACATCGACCACAACAAGGTAATCGAGTCCAAGAACTACTTGAATGCACTCCTGGACTACATCATCCACGACATACGCAAGTTTCGCATTCAACAGGATGCCCCGAAGGTCGCCGGTATGATTGTATGCGAGACAAATCCCCAGGCACGTGCGATGCTAGCTCTCTTCAATGAGCGCTTCTCTCCCGAAAACCTCAAGCCGGGAGAAAAGCCAATGAGAGCAGAACTTATCCTTCACGACGAGGGTGACAAAGAGACCCGCAAGATTCTCATCGACGAGTTCAAGAAGCAGGAATCCATCGATTTCCTGATTGTGAACAATATGCTCCTCACCGGCTTTGATGCGGCCAGGCTCAAGAAATTGTACCTCTGTCGCAAACTGGACGGGCATAATCTGTTGCAGGCTCTCACACGCGTAAATCGTCCCTACCAGAAGTTTCAGTTCGGTTACATCGTCGATTTCGCCAACATCAAGCAGAACTTCATTGAGACAAACAACGAGTACCTGCGCGAGCTAAATCGCACCACGGATGAGATTCCGGATATAGATGTACCTCAGCCTGTCGGCGATACCCTCATGATTAGCAACGACGAGATAATCGATGCTATGAACGAGATTCGCGATATGCTCTGGTCCTACGACACCGACAACGCCGAGGAATTCCGCAAGCAACTGGACACCATTCACGACCGCCAGACCCTTTATGAGATACGGCGTGGATTAGAGAATGCGAAGGCAATGTCCAACCAGGTGCGCAGTTTCGGTGATGAAGAACTGAAAGCCAAGTTCGAGACTTTGGCTATTGACGCCCTGCCGGTCCTCCTCTCCGAGGTAAATCACCGTATCGAGCGCATCAACCTCCTGGAGAATACCGACCACACGGCAGAGGTCTCAGGCATCATAAATGAGGCCATTTCGGCCCTTGAATTCAATTTCCGACTCAAGGGTAAGGAAGAACTCGAAATCGTCTATAATGACTTAATAGACCGCTATTATGACGTCAAACGGGAGTTTGACGCCTGTTTCGATAAACAAGAAGACAAGTATGTCAGCCTCGCCGAGGATTTCCAGGCATACTTCAAGAAGAAAGGATTCACGCGAGACGACGTCGCTTCGGTAAAGGCCGACCTCGGTTATATGGATGAAGTGATGCAGAAGATTCGTGAAATCAACCGACGGAACAATATGCTCAAGAAGAAGTACGCTGATGACGAAAAGTTCGTCCGAATCCATAAACGCATACTCGAAGAGAATGAGCAGCGGGCCAAGTCTAAACCACCTAAGAAACCACTCATCTCATCAAATGAACGGGTGATTGCGGAAGAACTGTCCAAGGTCAAGTCTGCCATCGATGCGCTCATATATTTGAACGTCAATGTCCTTGCCAACGAGAGTTCTTTCAACCAACAGGTACTATCTGCCGTGAGCAAAAAGATGTTCGAATTAGGCATCGAATCCACCCTGGACGATCGTAAATACATCAGAAATCATATCGCAAACGAATACCTCAATCGATACAACGAATTGGGGATGAGAGCAGGAGCATAATATATGGAGCAAATCGCAATTGAACAGGCAACCAAGCAGCTTATTGATGGGCTGAAACAAACCTGTGGCAATTTTGGCCTCGGGAATGATGGTAACGAATATAAGATTATCATTCAGGTCTTTCTATACAAGTATTTCAACGATAAGTTTGGATACGAGATAAAGAAAGCACCGATTTATGGGGACCGTTTGGCAAAGGCCGAGAAATGGGACGAAGAGTATGATAAATTCAGCGAGGATGAGTGCGAGGATCTGTTCTCCTACCTTCCTGAAGGAACGCCACATCTACTCCCCCGCCACACTATCCATCATCTCTATAATGCACAGCAGCAGGGAGACTTTTCCAACCTGTTCGATAGTACGATGGTTGAGATTGCCGACATCAATGCCGACATCTTCTCTATGGCAACAGTCAGCAAAACCAAACTGACCATATTTGAACCGATTACCGTCTTCATCCCAGATGCGACCCAGCGTGATGAATTCGCTATTTCCCTGATGCGCTATATTGCAGATCCGAAGACAAATTTCGAGGAAATGTTCTCGATGAAGTATGACTTCTTCTCAACGATGTTCGAGTACCTCATCAAGGATTACAACAAGGATGGTGGTGGAAAGTATGCCGAATACTACACCCCTCGCAGCATCGCCCTCATCATGGCTCGCCTGCTCGTTGGCAATGAACAGGATCTTCGCGGTGTGACCTGCTGTGACCCTTCTGCCGGCTCCGGCACCCTGTTGATGGCACTGGCCCATACAATCGGCGAGAATCGATGCACCATCTATAGCCAGGACATCTCACAGAAGTCGTCCAAGATGCTGCGGCTGAACCTGATTCTTAATAATCTGGTCCCTAGCATCCAGAATATCATTCAAGGCAACACGCTGCTGAAGCCTGGTCATAAGAATGAAGATGGCTCACTTAAGAAGTTTGATTTCATCGTGAGCAATCCTCCCTTCAAACTGGACTTCCCGGACGAGCGTGACACCATCGCTGAAGACACACTTCGTTTTTGGGCCGGAGTTCCTAATAAGCCAAAGACAATCGATCCCGACAAGCCCAAAATGGAAATCTACCTGTGCTTCATCCAGCACATGCTCTATTCATTGAAAGAAGGCAAGGGGAAGGGCGCCATCGTTGTCCCTACAGGTTTCATCACCACAAAGAGCGGGATTGGTAAGAAGATTCTCCAGAAGATTGTGGACGAAAAAATTGTCTATGGCTGCGTTTCAATGCCTTCCAATGTGTTCGCCACCACTGGTACCAATGTGTCCGTCCTCTTCTTCGATAAATCCAAGAGTCATGACAAGGTAGTTCTCATAGACGCCAGTAAACTGGGTGAGGAATACAAGGATGGCAACAAGCAGCGCACCCGGCTTCTGAACGAAGAGATTGAGAAGATTGTCGACACCTTCATCAACGAGAAGGTGGTGGAGGACTTCTCTGTTGTAGTTTCATACGATGAAATCAAAGAGAAGAGTTACTCCTTGTCTGCGGGCCAGTATTTCGACATCAAGATCCAGTACGAGGATATTACTGCTGAGGAATTCCAGCGCCGGATGAATGGGTACCGGGAGTCTCTCGTAGCCAAATTCCAAGAGTCCAGGAAACTGGAAGAAGAGATTATCAAACAGCTGGATAACCTGCAATTCAATGGGTAGTATGCGGCGTGTCAAGTTAGGAGATGTTGCCCTTGTTGAAATAAGTGGGGTTGACAAAAAAACAAATGAAGGCGAAGTCTCGGTACGACTTTGCAATTACACTGACGTCTATAAAAATTGGGCGATTACGTCATTGATGCACGATTCCTTTATGGGCGCTTCGGCAAACGAACGAGAAATAGCAAAGTTCTCTTTACACCGAGGCCAAGTTGCCTTGACAAAGGATAGTGAAACCAGAGATGACATTGGGATTCCAACGTATATCGCAGATAATTTCGATGACGTTATTCTTGGTTATCACTGTGCCTTGATAACTCCGGACGAAACACAGCTAAACGGAAAGTACCTGAATGCTTTCCTTCACACTGAGTTCATCCAAAAGTTCTTCAGCGCCAACGCTTCCGGAAGTGGCCAGCGATACACTCTTTCTATTGAAACGCTAAACTCCATCCCCATCTACTTGCCCTCATTAGAGGAGCAAGAACGAATTGGGAATATCTTTTCAAGTATTGACCGCAAAATTGAGCTCAATCGGCAGATAAATGATTATTTAGAGGCGATGGCTCAGCAGCTGTACGACTACTGGTTTGTGCAGTTTGACTTCCCGGATGAGCAAGGGAAACCTTACAAGTCTTCAGGAGGGAAGTTGGTCTGGAACGAAAAACTGAAGAGGGTAATACCAGAGGGATGGACATGTGGAACTCTTCTTGACATAGCAACTTACACAAATGGAATTGCTTGCCAAAATTATCGGCCTATTGGTGTTCACAAGATCCCGGTTATCAAAATCAAAGAGATGCATGATGGGTTCTCTTCTGAGACGGAATTCATTCGCCCAGACATTCCAAATACTGTTAAGGTTTTCAACGGGGACGTATTGTTCTCATGGTCTGCATCGTTGGAAGTTGTTCTCTGGGCGGGTGGCCACGGAGGGTTGAATCAGCATATTTTCAAAGTGACATCAAAGAACGGTTATCCCCGATCATTTTATTACTATCAATTGCTGGACTACATTGCTATATTTAAGAAAATGGCAGAAGCAAGAAAAACCACTATGGGGCACATCACAAGAGACCACTTAGAGCAGAGCACAATAGTACTTCCTCCATCTAATGATCTACCAAACAGCTTTGAAAGTAGGATTTCTCCTGTATTTGAACAGTATATAGCCAATCAGCAGGATATAGACCAGTGCCTTAAGTTACGCAATGAACTCCTTCCACTTTTAATGAATGGTCAAGTGTCCGTTAAGCCGCTAAATAATCATTTATCGCATGATTAGCGGCGATTTTATCGTCAATCAACGATAGCAAATTAGCCACTCGGTCCTGCTCCTCAAGCGGGACTTTCTTTATTGTAATGCTCTGGAAGGCAGAGTCCAGAATCAGGTTCTTCAGCCCTGAGGTCTTGCCTTCAAAGTTAAAAAACACCCCGGAATTATACACCACTTGTAGGTAGTAGTACACATAGAGCGGATTCCAACCATCCTTGATGCGAAATGCCTGGCAGAAGTTGGAGCAAACAATATTTTTCTTGGCTTCAACGAGATTTGGGGAAACATAGACGGTCCTCCCCGTTGATTGCGTAGGGCTACCGCCGGACTTCTCAATGATTATGTCTCCCTCTGCAAGACCACGATTCTTTAGAGACGCCGCCGAAATATACCTTACAGGGATATTCTCGAAACGGCTGTTGGAAATGGGCACAATATCTGCGCCTCGAACGCAAGAGACAGCACATGGCGTTTCAGCTGTGGCGCTTTCCTCGCCCCAGTCACCGGAAATAAACTCATCAATGATGTCAATAAGCCGTACCTCTTCAGCCATAATCCTAATCCTTCTAACACACAAAGATAAGGATTATCTGCCAAACGATCGTCAGCAGATGAACTTCCGGTGCGAATTCTTTACGTTATTCTGTCCCACCATAGCATAATGAAGAGTCGTATCAATTTTCACGTGGCCAAGTAGCTTCTGAACTTGCTCTATCGGCATACCACGATCAATGGCAGTCGTTGCAAGCGTTCTTCTGAACTTGTGTGGATGAACTCTAGAAACATTCACATGGTCCCCAATAAAACGAAGTCTCTTTTCTACTCCGCTGATGCTTAAGCGATTAAACGGCTCCGACAAAGAGACAAATAGGGCCGGATTGTTGTCCCTCCGGGAAAGGATATAATTGTTCAGATGAATCTTTGTCCTTGCGTTGAAATACACTGTTCTTTCTTTGTTCCCTTTCCCGAACACCACGCACTGGCGTTCTTGAAAATCGATGTCGGCTATATTCATTCTCACGAGCTCGCCAACTCTCATTCCCGTTGATGCCAGTAAATCAATCATGGCCAAGTCGCGCATTTCTGTGCAGGAATCCCGTAAGATTTCCATCGATTCTTCACTGATGATCTCCTTCACCAGACTGTCTGCTCTCACACGATGAATACGTCTCACCGGATTCTTGGTAATGTAATCCTCATCTTCCAACCAGGAGAAGAAACTTGAAAAAATTCTCCGGATATTGTCAATCGTGACTTTGCTTGATCCCCTCATCTCCTTAAAATCAGAAAGGTACTGACGAATATCGTTGGTTGAGATTTCAGCGATGCCCTTATCAACCCCCAACAGCATTTTATGCAGTGTGACCCTATAATACTCAAGCGTCTTTTCAGAGCACCCTTCTACTTTCTTCGCCGAGAGGAACGCATTTAGGAGTTGCTCATTATCTTTCCGCTGACGCTCGTAATCTGTCATTATTCGGTCAACTCTATACCCCTTCAGTGCGACTTTAATAACCTCTTGCAGCCGCACCATCTGATCTTCGCTGAGGAAACCTTTCATCTCTTCCGCGATTCTTTGGATTAATTCTTCTTTCATACATTTTCGATTTTGAAAATGCAGAAGATAGCACACTGTCCCATTCTGCAAAATGATTATTTAGAGGCGATGGCTCAGCAGCTGTACGACTACTGGTTTGTGCAGTTTGACTTTCCGGATGAGCAAGGGAAACCTTACAAGTCTTCAGGAGGGAAGATGGTCTGGAACGATAAGCTTAAAAGAGCGATTCCTGAAGGATGGATAGTCGCTCGTTTATCTGATTTCATTGAGAAACATATCAGTGGAGATTGGGGAAATGATGACCCTGCGGATAGCTGTATGCCTGTTTCCTGTATTAGAGGGGCGGACATGAAGACAATGGACGAATTGCCTCTAAGGTATATTCCTGTCTCTCACACAGATCGACTACTTCATGACGGTGATATTGTAATTGAGATGTCGGGAGGAAGCCCTACTCAATCTACTGGTCGTTCAGTTTGTATGACCTCTAGGATAATTGAGGAGAATAAAGGGAGCCTAATTTGTTCGAATTTCTGCCACGCTCTTGTGATAAAAACACCCTACAAGTACTTCTTTCACTATCTGTGGCAAAAGCTGTATGAGAACGGGAATATGTTTAATTTTGAAGGGAAGACATCCGGGCTTCGAAATCTTCAATTAGACTCGCTCTGTTCTTCTTTTTGGGCGTTTCCTCGGACAAAAGCATATCTCGAGGCTTTTAATGTGAAAATTGACGCGTTCTTAGAGGAAAGAGACAACAACAAACACACCATCAAAGCACTTGAGATGCAGCGGAGTACAGTCCTACCTCTCCTAATGAACGGACAGGTCTCTGTCAAGCCTCTAAATAATCATTTATCAGATTATGGGGAATAATGCTCTTTTCATACGTGTAGGGCAACGAAGTCAGTTTCGTTGCTCTGTGCGTCTTTAAGGATGGCCTTCACCAAGTCGCCGGCATCAAGAGCAATGGTTTGCTGTTGGTCGTGGATGTTGTAGTCATACTTTACTGCACAGACTTTAACGGAGCCGA
>JAEEGF011786568.1_pt1 | contig 13512 bp, 14 predicted proteins | sample 9134171 | NCBI WGS metagenome assembly JAEEGF01 (sample SAMN16246542, study PRJNA631951) | gut metagenome | biome: gut microbiome; feature: rumen; material: AP-attached | host: Bos | place: Iran: Karaj | collected 2018-10
AAAAAATGGAAAAGTTCACGAAATAAGCTTTGGCCTTTTAGATTAATACTGTTTTATCTAAAACCAAATATTAAAACTCTTAATAAATTTGTTGAGGTGATGAATGATATTTAGATATCATCACATCAATTAATTAAACTAAAAAGTTAGTAAAAAAGAAGTATTATTTACAAAGTATCTTTAATTAGTGATTGCTCAATATAAATTTATCTTTAATAAATAAAAGAAATCAATAATTATATATTCAGTTTAACTGCAAAGTAAATTATCAGGGAATGGCTTAATAGCGTTAACAAAATTGGCATTTGTTGTTTGTTAATTTTAATAAACTTTATATTAAGTAATCAAAAATTACTTCCCTTTTTAAGGGGAGAAGTCAGCTTTAGCTGACAGAGAGGTTTTTATTAATAATTTAAAATCCCCCAGTCAGCCTTTGGCTGACATCCCCCTTTACGAAAGGGGGTATTTTTATATAATGCTTTCTGTTGAGTAGTCACTAATTATATTTCTTTATTGGCTGATTTTAAGGCAGCAACATATTTTGGGTCTCTGACATCGTATCCCATAACTTCTGAGCCAGTATCTGTAATTCGCTTATAAAGCATGTCAATAATATCTTTTTCTGTTTTTCCTGCTTTTAGTTCTGCCTCGGTGTCAATAGGTTCCATACAACAGACTATAAGCTTCGCTGGTCTTGGAATTATTGAATTTTTTGGAGTAATATTATGTGAATTTCCTATATATACAGGAACTATTGGAACTTTTTTCTTTATAGCTATTTTTATGGCTCCGTGCTTAAATTCACTTACAAAGCCATCTTTATTTCTTGTTCCTTCTGCGAATATTCCGAGACTTTCACCTTCATCTAATAGTTTAAAAGCTGTTTTTATTGCACTGGCATCGTTTTTAGATCTATCTACTGGGAAACAAGCTACCTTTCTTAAGTAATAACCTGCAATAGGTCTTTCAAAAGCTTCTTTTTTAACCATAAAATATATTGATTTCAAAATAACAGCAGCAAGAATAAACCCATCAAGAATAGATTCGTGGTTTGCTACAACAACGCAATGTGAACGAACTTTTTTAGTAACAGCTTCTTTATTTCTAATTTCTAATCTATTGTAAAGCGTTAAAAAAGTTAAGAAAAATAAGTTTGACCAGTATCTCCACGACCAACTTGCTTTTGTTTCGGTTATCCAACCTTCATTTCCACCTGTTTTTTTTAACCAAAACTTAACTTGTTTAAATATATAAAATAAAATTCCCGCAAAAGTAAAAAAAGATAATAATTTAGATGTTTTTTTCATACTGTAACCTAGAGCTTTGACTAATAGTATTTCTTAAAGTGTAATTGAAGATTATTAATTATAGAGAGTAGAGAGTAGAGAGCACTCTCTACTCTTGTCTCTAATCTCTAATCTCTTATCTCTTAATATTATAGACTCTTTGCTAAGTTGCGGACTTCTGCAAGTTTTGCTTCAGAGCAGTTTTCGTTTCCAGCAGCAGTTATAATACCCATATCTTTTAAGCCCATATAGCCAATCATATTCTGATAAGTGTTAATTGCACCGCTATAGACGTTTGGTGAACCTGAACTTAAAAGTAAAGCTGCCTTTGTAGCTTTTGTTGGTTTGCCTATTGCATAGACTCTCTGCATAGCAGCACTTAGTTGAGCAGTTACATCGAAGTAATAAATAGGAGAGGCATATACAACCATGTCAGCTTCTTTATAAGCCGGCATAACTTTTTCCATATCATCCTTCTGAACGCACTTGCCTTCGCCTTTTTCATGACAATATTCACAAGCAAGACATCCAGCGATTTTCATTTTACCTACATGAAGAATTTCGACTTCATGACCGGCTTCTTTAGCACCTTCAGCAAAAGCATTAACCATTGCTGCAGTATTACCAACTTTAGGACTTCCATTAAGAATTGCTATTTTCATAAAATCTCCTTTTTAACTAATATAACATAAATTAATCTGAAAAATATACACCTGCGAGCCTCTAAAAGAGGCTCGCAATACAAAATTATTTAATGTCTTTTCTATGTATTATATTATTAAGCAGCGTTAAACTTGGTTTTTGGCTGTTTACATCTTGGGCATTTCCAGTCTTCTGGCAGTTTTTCAAATGGTGTTCCTGCAGGAATGCCTCTATCGGGGTCACCAACTGCTGGGTCATAGACATAACCGCAGATAGAGCATACATATTTGCCGCTCTTAGTCTTAAAGGTGATTTCTCCAACTGGCAAACTTTCTGGTGGGTTGTTCAAATCAACAACTTTCTTAGATTCTAGATTTTCGTAGCCCAATGGTGTATGGGTTGAAACATAGACAGTAGGATGCTTAGTTATAAATTCACGCACTCTATTTAGAGTTTCCCTAGCTGCATTTTTATCTTCATAAACAATAGAAAGCTTATTGGCGTATAAAGCTTCGTCAGTATAGGTAACATCGCCGTGAATCATATAGAAAAGGCCATCGTTTTCAACAATTACTATTGCATTGCCGTTTGTATGTCCTTTGGCTTTTACATAGTGAATACCATCGCCAACATTCATTGATTCAGGAAAATTATAATAAGCCCCGTCTTCAAATTTAACAGGAATTATATTGTTTAAACCCTTATATTCATCTGCTGATGCGTCTTCTTCGCCAACATATATTTTTGCATTTGGGAAAAACTTCAAGGCGCCTGTATGGTCAGCATGCTTATGAGTTACAAAAATCTTTGTTACCTGTTCTGTTTTATAACCTAGCTTTTCAAAAGCTTCCATAAAGTTATCAACTTTTTCACCCATATAAATAAATGTGTTTTCATCTGGAGCTTCTTCTGGAAAACTTTCTGGAAGACCAGTATCAACAAGAATAACTTCTTTGCCAGTATCAATCAAATAGTTCTGCAAACTTGAGCGATACATAACTTTTTGATCAAACTTATCTTGTCCATCTTCACCGCCTAAAGCAAAAGGCTGCTTCATAAAACCATTAGCTCTAAATTTTAACGCTTTTATTTCCATTATAATCTCCTTTTATTTATAATACATACGGCGTAAATAAAAACTCTAAATAGCGTATTAATATTATATAGAAACAATATATTCTTATTCAATTAACAATATTTAATAAATATATCATAATGAGAGATTATCTTTAAAATATCTCATAATTAGACAAAACTAGGTTAATGTATTATTTAACTCCATTTTTACAAAAGTGTTTCTACTCGACAAACTGGAATTTGTCATACCGGACTAATCAAACCGTTTTCCCAAAATGCTTCGAATGTGTTTGCCGCTCCGCTATGTTCGACGATTTTCCCATCTACTATTTTGTCAATATTCACGCCCTTGATTTCTATAATTTTATTGGTTGGTGTTATTCCAAGAAACTCGCCACTAAGAGTACCCCGCATGACAAACTCTGAAACAACATGCTCGCCATCTTCAAATTGGCGGGTAATACTCATCATATAATCAGGATATGTCTTTCGGACAGACTTCAGATGTTGAGACATTTCTTCCACAAACTCTGCTGAAAGAAAACGTGCTACCTCGTCAATCCGGTTTTCGGAAACAACATATTCATAAAAAAGTTTAACTATCTCTTTGTTATTCATGATTCACCTCATCAAATCCCGATTTGTTTTCACAGACACACAAATGTAAAAAGGGATTTATTTAAAATAAGTATTTCTTTAATGGAACAGGCATAGAAATATCAAAAATATCTACCAATTCATCTAACTTCAATTTGTATTTTCCTAAAATCCACTCACATATAAGCTGAGCTGTTGAATAGCAATAAAGTCGTAAACATAATTCCGTTTTTTTATCGAGCTTTTCAAGTTTAAATTTATTCAATATATAAGAACTTACATTTGCCTGATTTATTTCAACCATATAGTGAATAAATGATTCTAACCCACTTGTGTGAAGAAATAGATTTCTCAAATAATCTTTGTTTTCGTCATAATATTTTAATGCATCTATTTGTGCTTGTCTCCAGGGATAATTGTTATTACCAACATTTGTAACGATAAATTCAGCCTTTTTGAAATAATCCCAGGCGATAAGATCGTATTTGTCTGAAAACTGTCGGTAAAAAGTTGCAGGAGAATACCCACAGTTAGAGGTAATATCCTTTACTGTAATCTTATCGATATCTTTCTTTTCGGCTAATTCTCTAAAAGATTCAGCCAATATTTCTTTAGCGGTTTTTCTTTTCATATGAAATTTGCAATATATTTTTCCTGATAGTCAGAAAAGCATTTTGTGTCTAGAACGGTTATTTTACATTCATGTTTCATTGATATTGCCCTTTTCTTGAGAAGTGTATTGATGATTTATATATTTTACAAGTTAAATAATAACATTTCAATGTAGTTATTGCAGTGCAAACACAAAGTATTTTATCTGCAAATCTGTTGTAGTTTTTTTGAGGATTTTTGAATTCCCAAGAATCGCTTATATAAAACATGCCATTATAATTAAAGTATTAAGCTAGAAATAACCTTTGGCAAATTCCAGCAACAATATAGAGGTAAGCTCTGTATCATCGTTTTATCAACTAAATTTGTGGCAGAGTTTTTAAGAGACATTTTAAAAGCAATTTTAGGTTGGTATTTTTTCATATAACCAGACAAACTTTTAGCTCTTGTATTGTCAGCCGATTTTACTTCTATTGGAATAACCAAACCATTTTTTTCTATGATGAAATCTATTTCTGCGGTATTGTCTGAACGGTAAAAATAAGGGGAAAAATTATTAATAATTAATTCATTATTTATGTAATTTTCAGCCAAAGCACCTTTAAATCCATCATATAAATCATTGCCTTCTAAGATGATATTATAAGGAAGACCACTTTTTTTCCTTAATAAGCCTACATCTGACATATATACTTTAAAATATGAAGCATCTGATACAAATGATAATGGTATTTGTGGTTTTGAAACCATTTGTGGGCAGTAGACCAAACCTGCACTAACAAGCCATTGAAGTGAATTCTCTAAATCTTTGGCTCTTTTTCCTGCTTTAACATGAGAAAAAACAAATTTATTATTGTCTTTTGCTAATTGTTTTGGTATAGAATCCCATATCCAGCCAAGTTTTGGTATTTCTGACAATGGTGCGTGTTTCGAAAAATCGTTAGCATAATCTTCAAGTATGTCTTCTTGTATTTTGTCTATTTTGTTATAATCATGTTTATTTACCCAATTATAAACTGATTCAGGCATTCCGCCTACAATAAGGTAATTTTTTAAATATTTTTCTAGTGGAATTGTGTACAATTCTGTAAGGCTCTTTGAAAAATCATAATTGCTTAGAGCTTCTATATATCTCGAACCATCATCTGCAAATACGAATTCAGAAAAACTCATTGGATACATTTTTAAATGTTCTACTTTTCCAACAGGAAAAGAAATATTATTTTGCTTAATGGCTACTCCGAGCAGTGAACCAGCACAAATGATGTGAAGTTGTGGTTCATTTTCGCAAAAGTATTTCAATGAAGTTAAGGCTAGAGGACATTCTTGTATTTCATCAAAAAAAATTAGGGTTTTCTTAGGTTTAATAGGCTTTTGTAAAATAATACTGCTCAATTCCCTCAAGATTCTTTTAGTATCAAAATCTTGAGAAAAAACAGATTTTAGAGGAATATTCCCTTCAAAATTAAAATATGCAACATCATCAAAATACTTTGAACCAAATTCCTTTATACTGTATGTTTTGCCGCATTGTCTGATTCCTGTAATTATCAACGGTTTTCTGTTCTTTTTGTTTTTCCATTCAATTAATGATTTTGTGATATTTCGTTGCATATTTTACCTCAACATAACGAAATTAATATAATTATTGAATAAATGATAACATTTTTCATAGGAACTTTGCAATAATTAGCACGTTTTTTATATGAATATGGTTTATTAGTTGTTTGAAATAACTGATATGCACTAGTTTTTTTTTGAATATTCTGAACAAATAGCAAAAATATCTTAAAAAAATATTGAACAAATGACATGGGATTGTTGAAAATCGTTGTATAATTGATGTTTAGAAGGAAAGTCACAGATAAACTAAAAGAGTGGAAAGAAAAATACGTTTCTACTTTTATTTTCTAAGTTAAAAAGCGTTTAATGTCTTAAATATTTTTCAAGTAATAACTATTCCTGTATTAATAATTGACTCAATAGTTATTTGATTATAGAATAACTATTGAGGTGTTAAATATGGATATAAGAGTATTAAAATATTTTCTTGAAATGGCTAGAGAAAGCAGTATGACCAGAGCTGCCGACAAACTTTGTATTTCTCAGCCTACTATGTCTAAGCAGTTAAAAGACTTAGAAAAAGAACTCGGAGTTAAGCTTTTTACACGTTCTAACTACAGCATTAAACTTACAGAAGCTGGAATAATTTTAAAAGAAAGAGCAGAAGACATTGTAAGTTTAGTTGATAAAACTCTTAATGAATTTAAAAATCTTGAAGATTTTAATTCTGGAGATATTTTCGTTGGAGCTGCTGAATCTGATGCTGTAAAATATTTTGCAGAAGTTGTTAAAGACCTTCAAGAAAAATATCCAAAAATTTGCTGTAATATTTATAGTGGTAATAGGGAAGACGTTTGCGAAAAAGTTGATAAAGGATTGCTTGATTTCGCAATAATATTGAATTTTGTAGATGTAACAAAATATAATTATTTGAAAGTTCCAGCTCACGATATTTGGGGTATTTTAATGAAAAAAAATGACCCTTTGGCAAAAAAGAAAGAATTAAACTCTAGCGATTTAATTAAGTTGCCATTAATTACCTCTAGACAATGGTTAAATCAAGATTTTACTCAATGGTTTGGCTTAAATTCAAAAAAAGTAAATGTAGTAGCAACATATAATCTGGCTTTTAATGCTTCAATAATGGTTAAAGCAGGAATAGGATATGCTTTAATTCTGGATAAAATTATTGATACAAGTAAAAGCAGTGAACTGACATTTAGACCATTAAAGAATACCCCAAAAGTAGAAATGTTTATTATCTGGCGTAAACATCAGACTTTCAGCCATGTTGCAAAACTTCTGCTAGATGAACTTAGTAAGAAATTTGGCATCAAAAAATAAGCAAACTAATTTTGGGTTAGAGATAAGAGATAAGAGATGAGAGATAAGATATGAGGCTTGTTTTAGCTTATGAAATTTTTTGCTATAAGAAAACTTATATTGTTTGATTAAGTTTTTACGACTAATCTCAGGATTGCCATGGCTTCTACGAAGCGTCGCAATTGAAGAAACAAAATAACTAGTTATATATTTATAAAATAACTGAATTTGATGTTTTGAAATAGATATTTAATTTTTAAATAACTAGTTATTTAATATAACTATTAGACATTTTTAAACATTTATATTTATAATTACTTAGTAGTAATTATTATTGCTTTGGCAACAAGTATGAATAAAGATTCTGGCGGCGGTATGCAGAACTGTGAAAAAGATGTCAAAGCAATGGCAGAAAAAGCTGGGGCAACAGTTTTACAAGGTAAAACATGGTCAGGTTATTCAGCTACTTCTCTAACAACCGAAGTCCAGGACTGGGCAAAGTCTATTAAATAACTTATGAACAGACGTGATTTTATAAAATTAGGCGGTCTCGGAGCTATGGCATTTCTTGTCAGCAAATGCAGTTTCCTTGTCGCCGATTCAAAAACAGGTGCAATTTCTGAAAATAGTATTTCTGGGGGAAAAAAGATGAAAATAGTCGTTATTGCAGGAAGTCCGCATAAAGCAGGAACATCAGCTTTGTTGGCAGATAAATTTATTGCTGGTGCAGAAAGCAAAGGTCATGAATGTTTCAGATTCAACGCTGCTTTTGAAGATACACATCCCTGCTTGGGCTGTGATCATTGCGGAATGAATGGCCCCTGTGTCTATAATGACGCTATATCGACAAAGTTAATGCCGAAAATGTTAGAAGCAGATATGATAGTTCTTGCTACACCTCTCTACTACTTTGGTTTTTCAGCCCAGATTAAGACAGTAATAGACAGATTTTATTCGAGAACAGGTAGTTTGCACAATAAAAAATCTATATTGATGGCTACGGCTTGGGATTCCAAAGACTGGACAATGTCTTCTCTTGTTCAACACTATGAAACGCTAGTAAAATACATGAACTGGCAAGACTGCGGTAAGGTTTTGGCTGTCGGCTGTGGGACTCGCTCTATGATTGAGTCTTCTGAATTCCCAGAAATTGCTTTCAATCTTGGTAAATCTATTTAATGATTGAGGTCTACTAAAGCCTCTCCTTGAGGAGAGGTGATTGCGTAGCAATCGGAGTGGTGACTGAATTAGAGTAAACCTTAGTTTAGCGAAAGCGTATAAAAAAATTTGTTTAATTATAATTTAGGCATAACTTTATGAAGAAAATAATTGTATTATTCGTTCTAACTCTTATCTCTATAAACTCGCTTTATGCTGAAAGCATTTGTAATTTTTTTAAGCTAAAAAATAAAACCGTTGATTTTCATGCTCATCCTGTTACTCAGGAGTTTCGAGATGGAATAAAAACTTTAAAAATAGATGTAATAAAGGAAGACGGTTTCCCAATGCCAGAATGGAGTGTTGAAGCTCATAAAGAATTTATGGCTGAAGCAAAAATTGATTATACGGTGCTTTCGCCTGCTACACCCCATGTTTATAATGGCGATAACAAAAAGGCACGTGAAGTAGCTCGAAAAGTTAATCAATCTATAGCAAAAATCTGCAGAGAAAATCCGGATTCTTTTGGTTTCGTTGCCTGTGTGCCTCTTCCAGATGTAAAAGGTGCTATAGAAGAAACAAAATATGCTATGGATAAACTAGGTGCTGTTGGGGTAAAGCTTTCAACAAATAATTACGGAGTTTATTTGGGCGATAAAAGCTTTGAGCCACTAATGGCAGAATTAAACGCTAGAAAAGCTTTAGTAATATTGCATCCAGCTCGAGCGAGAGAAAGACCTGAAAATGTCGTCACAGGCAAAGTCGCCGCTATCTATGAGTATCCAGCCGACACAACGAGAGCAGTTATAAATATGATGGCGAACAAAGTTATGACAAGATACCCGAACATCACTTTTGTTGTTCCACATATTGGTTCTTTTCTGCCCTATATGCTTCAAAGATTTAACGGTGTAGTAGGGGTGCTTGCTGATAGAGGAATGATGGAACCAGTCGATATTCATGAAGAATTTAAGAATTTGTATTTTGATATTGCTGGTGATCCTGAACCAGTTGCATTAGACATACTGTTAATGGTGACTGATGTAGATCATGTGGTTTATGGAAGCGACTTCCCTTATGTTGCAGGTAAAGCGGTAATTGCTAAGAAAAAGCATTTTGAAAATAATGAAAAATATAAGCCTTTAATCGAAAGCATTTATCGCAAAAATGCTGTAAAATTACTAGAAAATAAATAATTAAGGAAATATAAAATGAAAAAACTAATTACAAGTTTGTTTTTAATGGGTTTGTTAGCTGTTTCTGGTGCTTCTTATGCAGAATGTAACAGTTGTTCACAAGCAGGAAAATATTCTGTAAGAGCCTCTAATGGAAATATGCCAATGGTACATTGGGCTGTTGTTATGGCTAAAAAAGGCAAACAACCAGAAATTGGAGCATTGGCAGTAAAATATGTTGCTCCTGAAGTAGCGAAAGAAGAAGGAACCTATGCTTTATATGGCGGAATAGGTATTGACACCCCAGACAACAATATTTTGCTTGAAATATATGAGAATGAAGAAGCTTACGAAAAGCATGTTTCCAGCAAAGGCTTTTTGAAATATAGAGAAGAACGTGAGCCAATTATGGAAAAGCTGATTATTCTTGAAGCTGAACCAATTGCTTTGGAACAGAAAACATCTGGTATAGGAACAGTTATCTATTTAAACAAGTTTGATATTGTTCCTGAAAAACTTGAGGAATACAAAAAGCTAGCTGTTTGCGAAGCAAAAAGAGCTGTAAAAGATGAACCCTGTGTAATGGGAATGTATTTTACTGCTGAAAAAGATAATCCTAATTGTATTCATATCATGACAATTTTCAGGTTTCAGAGCTCATTCGATAAATATTTTGCTTCAAAAGAATACTTGGAATTCAAAGAAAAATATGAACCTATGCTTGAATCTTTCCATGAAGTAAAATGTTTACCGACTAAAGTTAAATTCAATGGTCGCGGTCATCATTCAAATAATAAGGTAGTTAAATAATTAAAAGGGGAAAATAATGCGTTATATTACCACTGGTTTGTTATTATTAGGTTTATTAGCTGTTTCAACAAATTCTTTCGCGGAAGAAGGGAATAAAAATATGGGAAATAAAGTAGTTCAAACTGCTGGCCGTCAGCAATTAGGCGATTTTGCTCCAATGTTTGCAAAATTAAATGACGATGTTTTATTCGGTGAAGTCTGGAATGACGAAACCCTTAATTTAAAGACAAGAAGCATTATTACCGTTGTTGCTTTGATGTCTTCAGGTATTACTGATTCTTCTTTAAAATATCATTTGGAAAATGCAAAAAAGAATGGTGTAAGCAAAGAAGAAATAGCTGCAATCATTACTCATGCAACTATGTATGTAGGTTGGCCAAAAGGCTGGGCTGTTTTCAGATTAGCTAAGGAAGTTTGGAATGAAGAAAAACCAGCTTTAACAGCAAAAGAAAAACATCAAAATAGTATTTTCTTCCCGATTGGTGAACCCAATACTGGCTTTGCAAAATACTTTATCGGTCAGAGCTATCTTGCTCCTTTAACTACAAAACAGGTTCCTATGTATAACGTAACTTTTGAACCAAGATGTAGAAACAACTGGCATATTCATCACGCTAAGAATGGCGGCGGTCAGATGCTTATCGGTGTCGGCGGAAGAGGCTATTATCAGGAATGGGGCAAAGCCCCTGTAGAAATACTTCCCGGTACAATAATTAACATACCGTCAGGGGTTAAACATTGGCATGGTGCAGCCCCAGATTCTTGGTTCAGTCATATAGCTGTTGAAGTTCCTGGCGAAGAAACATCTAACGAATGGTTAGAACCAGTAACAGACGAAGCTTACAATAAGCTGAAATAAGGCTTTTATTGTAGTTCGTTTTAGTTGCTTTTATTTCTCTATAAAAAACTGCATAACAAAATTTTTAAGGTTTTGTTATGCAGTTTTTTATCATCACGTAATCACATCTCCTACAACAACTGAAAAATGATTATTATTAAAGTTATAATTAAAAACAATAGTTATGCTTTTTATTTATATCTAGATATTAATTATAGCAATTAGACATTAACTCTCATAATTATTATACTAATAAAAAAGGAGAGAAGATGATTAAAAAGAATTTAATTAAAACTATATTTTTATTTTGCATGTTAATTATGGTATCCGCCTGCGGATCTAGTGCAAATAGCAACCCTGTTTCAGCTGTTCAGGAACAAAATGTTTCAGGAACAGATCAGGAAGGAGAAACAGAAAAAATGATAAGTATGAAAATTGGTAATACATCTGTTTCTGTTGATTGGGAAAACAACAATTCAGTAAATGCTTTAAAAGAATTATGCAAAAACAAGCCATTAACAATAAATCTGCATATGTATGGCGGTTTTGAACAAGTAGGTTCAATTGGCTCTTCTTTGCCGACTAACGACAAACAAATGACTACGACCTCGGGTGACATTGTGTTGTATTCAAGTAATCAAATTGTAATTTTTTATGGCTCAAATTCCTGGTCATATACAAAACTTGGAAAAATAACCAATCAAACAGATGACGAGTTAAGTGAATTATTGGGCAACGGAAACGTAAGTATAACATTAAGCTTAGAATAATAATGAATAGAAGAGAATTTATAAAAAATACTATAGCTGTAGCTGCACTAGGGACTGTAGCTAAACTTGGAGCTAATGCAGAATTATTATATAATACAAACATAGAAAAGATTAAAGACTCTGAAAGGAATATTCCTAAAATGCAATATAGAACAAATAAGAAAACTGGCGATAAAATCAGCGAAATAGGCTTAGGCTCTGCATATATGTTTAGTGCTGGCATGGAAAATGCCGTTAAAGCTCTCAGAAGAGCCTATGAACTTGGTATTAATTTTTACGATTTAGCTGCTGGTGATGGTGCTAGTTTCCCGATTTATGGCGAAGCTTTTAAAGATGTTCGCAAGAATATTTTATTTCAGATTCATTTTGGGGCAGATTATACCAATGGAACATACGGCTGGTCTCTTGATTTAGATACAGTAAAGCGCTCTATTGATTGGCAGTTGAAGAATTTAAAAACAGATTACATAGATTACGGCTTTATTCATTGCCAGGATGAAGTGTCTGATTGGCAAACCTATCGTAAAAATGGAATTTACGATTATATTTTGAAACTTCAAAAAGAGTGTGTTGTTAAGCATATTGGGTTATCTTCACATACCCCCTCTGTTGTTCAGCACATTATGAATGAAGTTCCTATTGATATTTTGATGTTTTCTATTAATCCAGCTTATGATTACGGGAAAGGTGCTTTTGCCAACGGCGCAGTAGATGAAAGGGCAGAGCTATATCGTCGTTGTGAAAAAGAAGGCGTTGGAATAAGTGTTATGAAGCCGTTTTCAGGTGGTCAGCTTCTTTCAGCATCTCAGTCTCCTTTTAAAAAGCCTCTAACTATTTACCAATGTATTAAATATTGTCTTGATAAGCCAGGGGTTTTGTGCGTTCTTCCAGGAGCTAAATCTGTTGGGGAAGTTGAAACCTTAGTAGATTATTATAAGCAGACCGAAGAAGCTCTAGATTATTCTTTAATAGCTTCATTTGCTCCAATAGAAGCTTCAGGAAAATGTGTCTACTGTAATCACTGCAAACCTTGCCCTGTAGGTATAGATATAGGTTTGGTAAATAAGTATTATGACTTAGCAAAAGCTGGTGATAAGCTTGCTATAGAACATTATAAAACTTTAGCCAAAAACGCTTCAGACTGCATAAAATGTGGACACTGCGATAAACGCTGTCCTTTCCATGTTAAGCAAAGTGTCAGAATGACTGAAATAAATGATTTTATGAGCAATATTTAAAATATATAATGAGGCAATAAATATTCTAATTATCTCGATTGCCACTCATTATTTCCTTGCAAAATAAAGGTAGTTGTGCTTAAAATACAGATTGTAAATTAATATATTCGAATGAAAAATGGCTTACTAAATTTAGACAAAAAGTTGTAGCATAATTCAATGAAGTTTTTAAAACAAAATTATTTATGAAAATCAACTAAGTGATGATTGTTTATAGCTTTAATCAATTCAGGAATAGCAGTTTCAAATTTTGCACCATACCAGTGATTAGGGTCATCAATAGTATTTTCTATACATTTTACAGTATAATCAGCAGCTATTTTTGCAGCTTCAAAATCTGTTTTATTGTTTAACAAAGCTCCTACAAAAGCAGAAGCGTAAATGTCTCCAGTTCCATGACATCCCTTAGAAATTTTGCGATGT
>JAEEGF010421692.1_pt1 | contig 13511 bp, 7 predicted proteins | sample 9134171 | NCBI WGS metagenome assembly JAEEGF01 (sample SAMN16246542, study PRJNA631951) | gut metagenome | biome: gut microbiome; feature: rumen; material: AP-attached | host: Bos | place: Iran: Karaj | collected 2018-10
GATGAGACACTTGAAGGAGAAGAGGGAGATACAGGTAACTCCTATGCTTCAGGAGACAAGAACACTCTTGAATTCCCTGAAAGCCAAGAAGTTCTCTTCGATGCACTTGTTAAGACAGGTAAGCCTATCATCCTTCTTGTTATGACAGGAAGTGCTATGGATCTTAGATTTGCCAACGAGCACTGCGCTGCAGTCCTTCAGACATGGTATCCGGGCGGACAGGGCGGTAAGAGCATCGCTGATATCCTCTTTGGTAAGGTATCACCTTCAGGTAAGCTCCCTGTTACTATTTATAACAGCCTTGAGGATCTTCCTGAGTTCACAGATTACAGCATGAAGGGCAGAACCTACAGATTCATCGAAGATGACAACAAGGTTCTCTTCCCGTTTGGATATGGTCTTACTTATTCCAAGACTAGTGCTAAAGATCTTAAGGTTGTTAAGGACTTCGCAGATGGAGATGCACAGGTAGAAGTTACTGTATCCAACACAGGAGATGCAGATGTAAGTGATGTACTTCAGCTCTATCTTAAGGTTGCTGACTCAGCACTTGAAGTTCCTAATGCTCACCTTGTAGACTTCGAAAGAGTTGAACTTAAAAAAGGCGAGACCAAGACAGTGACATTCACAGTACCTAAGAAGTCACTTATGGTTGTAAACGAAGAAGGCGAGAGAGTCTTCGAAGGCTCCAAGGCTGATATATATGTAGGATTTGCAGGACCTGATAATAGAAGCGCTGAGCTTACAGGAACAGCTGCTGCACATGTCAGCATTGAGTTTTGATCTGATTAACTAAATAATTCGATATAAAAATCGTATATCAGGATTTTGCTAGAATATAGTGTTTGAATTAAATATAGAGAATATTTAAAAAGTAAAGTCAAAAGTGGCATATCGTATCCTGCAATATGCCATTTGGAAAAGAGGAATTTAAAATGCGTGGACCGGTTGCTCCAAGAGATCCGGAGAAAAAGAGACAGTTTTACTTTCTGATGAAGGATAAGAATGTATTTGCATTCCCAACACCTGATGGAAAGGGAATCACTCCCATCTATCTCGATGGCGGAAGACTTATAGAAGCAAGTAAGTTCGTTGGTAATCTTTCTGATGAAAATCTTATAGATATGCTGAAAACAGCTCAGGGCTTTAAGAAGCTCGTTCACAGTATCGGAGTAATAGTTGATGGCTGTGACAAGGATACAGAGTGTAAGTTCGTATTCCAGTTCTATGGCAAGAATGACCTCCTTGGCGGCGGAACACTTCTTGAGATGCCTGTAGCTTGTAACGGAGCAGAGCACCTTCTTGATCTTTCTGCTATAGAACTTACTGATGAAGATAAGGAAGTTGGTCAGTGCCGCTTTGAATATGGCGCTAATGACTTTACTGCCAATGTGACAGTTAAGCTTTATCTTAATGACGGATTTGATGCACCTGTTCAGGAAGAGGACGCACCAGTAGATCTTGAAAGCGCAGAGTTTGCAGCACATGTAAGGGACAGTGTCCTTCAGGTTGGTAACTCCTACAGATTCAACAAGGCTGTAGAAAAGGCAAGACGCGGAGAAGATACAACGATCGCATTTATCGGCGGTTCCATAACACAGGGCGCCGGTGCTGTTCCGATCAACACAGAGTGTTATGCATATAAGACATACGAAGCTTTCAAAAAGCTCACAGGAATGGATGAAAACATCCATTATGTAAAGGCTGGTGTAGGCGGAACTCCTTCAGAGCTTGGAATGCTCCGCTATGACAGAGATGTAAGAAGAGACGGCGAGGTTGAACCGGATGTAGTTATCGTTGAATTCGCTGTTAATGATGAAGGCGATGAGACCAAGGGTGTCTGCTTTGAAAGTCTTGTCAGAAAGATCTGGAATGGCAAGAGTCAGCCTGCAGTTATAATCCTTTTCTCAGTTTTTGCTAATGATTACAATCTTGAGGATAGACTCAGCCCTGTAGGTAAAGCCTACGATCTTCCGATGGTAAGTCTTAAAGCCTGTGTTACAGACCAGTTCTATAAGACCAAGGATACAGGAAGACTTATTACTAAGGCACAGTATTTCTACGATGTATTTCATCCGACTAACACAGGCCACAGCGTAATGGCTATGTGCCTTGAGCAGGTAATGAAAGACATGCTCGATAATAAGAGCGAAGCAGATACAGATTTTGACAAGGTGGTATCACCTATCGGTACTGACTTTGAAACAGTTGTTCTTTTTGACAAAAAAGATAAGCCTGTAGAAGCAGTAATCGACGAAGGTGATTTTGACAGCACAGATACAGAGCTTCAGGCTGTTGAGATGAACATGGATATTAAGGGTACTAAGCAGTTTCCAAATAACTGGAGATTTGATGCCAAAAAGCACGGTTCATTTTCAAAGCCATTCACAATGGAAGTTGAAGCAAAGCGCCTTGTTATCATAAACAAGGATTCAGGAAGCCCTCTTGAAGGAGTAGCTGATGTATACGTTGATGGGGAATACGTTAGAAGCATCAATCCTTTGGATAACGGCTGGGTACACTGCAATCCTCTGATAATCCTTAATGATACAGAGTGCAAAAAGAGAAGAGTAGAAGTTAAGATGGCTAAGGGAAGCGAAGAAAAGAGCTTTACGATTCTTGGATTTGGAATTGTAAGATAAGTCTTCTGCGATTGGTCTTTTGATTTATTTATAAAAACGGGTATAAAACTATAAAGTATTGACTAGAGGTTACTACAATGAAAAAAAGAATAGTTGGGTTATTACTTGCTTTAAACATGGTATGTTTGGCAGGCTGCACCGCCGCAAACAGTGGCGGTCAAGGATCCTTAGCTCAGGGAGAAAGCACGCAGCAGGCAGCGCTTGAAGCATCAGCGGATTCTTCTGTAAACGCATCAGACTCAAGCGCTGCAGCTTCTACACAGTCAGCTGACAACACTTCAATATATGAAAAGGAGTGGTACAAGGAAGCTATAAAGTCCGGACTTCTCTCAACCGGTACAAACGGAAGATTAGAGAATTTTGTTAATAAGCTTCGAAATGGTGAAAAAGTCACCATCGCTATGATCGGCGGGTCAATTACAGAGGGCGGCGGAGTTAAGGATACTACAAAGTCTTATTGCGATCAGTTCATTACAATGCTAGAGGAGCAGTATCCTGATGCAGAGATTGAATATGTAAATGCCGGTGTTGGCGGTACACCTTCTGCGCTTGGTATCATGCGCTATGACAAAGACGTTACATCGCTTTGCAGCGAAACTCCTGATCTTGTAGTTGTAGAGTTTGCAGTTAACGATTATGAAGAGCCTACCGAAGGAAGAGCCTATGAAAGTCTCGTGAGGCAGATACTGGAAGAAGACGATGAGACGGCAGTAATGCTGATGTTCGCAGTCTTTAAGTCCAAGTGGAATCTTGAAGATCTTTACATTCCTGTAGGTAATCTGTACGGACTTCCAATGGTAAGTGTAAAAGACGGTACAGCTGCAGCATTTGAGTCAGGAGATCTTTCAGACAGCCTTTACTTTAGTGATGAGTATCATCCAACAGCTCTTGGTCACAAGATCATGGCTGATACAATGATGAATCTCATAAATGAGATAGACTCTAAGATCAAGACCAAAACAGCAACTGATAAGATTGCTCCTGTTCCTGAGACTTACTATTATTCACCGGATTTCCTTAACATGAAGCTGGTTACAAGTAAGGACTCAAATGGAGCCAAGGTTAGTACCGGGAGCTTTACTCTTACGGATGCTGAGGTTCATCAGAGTGTCAGGAGCGACGAAGTAACATTCCCTGATAACTGGTCACGAGACGTCAGCGGTAACGAGCCTTTTGTTTTGGAAGCTAATTGCAAGAACATACTTCTTGACTACAAAGCAGCTAATAACTCAGAATATGGAGAAGCAGAAGTATATGTAGATGGCGAGCTAATGCTTACTATCGATGCTAATAGAGCTGATGGCTGGAACAATAACAATGTAGAGATTGTATTTGATGAATCTAAAGTATCCTCTCACAAGCTTGAGATCAAGATGGCAGAGGGAAGTGAAGACAAGAAGTTCACAATCCTTGCAATAGCTTATTCTGATGAAGAGATGAACCTTGCTCAGGACAGAAGTGCTAAGGCAGCTGCTTCTGAACTTGCCGGAACCACAATGCTTGATGTGTACAAAGATTCATTTAAGCTAGGCGTTGCTCTTCCTAATAATGTATTTAATAGTATGACTGATTTTGATACTGCAGTTAAGGATAACTTTAACAGTATCACTTGTGAAAATGAGATGAAGCCTGAATCGCTTCTAGACAAAGAAGCATCTGCAAGTGGTCTTCCGGATTCATATTATGAGCCGGCTGTTCATTTTGATAACTGTCAGCCTAGTATCAATTACTGCGAAGAAAACGGTATCCAGATGAGATTTCATACGCTTGTATGGCACAATCAGACTCCAAGATGGTTCTTCACAGAAGATTACACAGATGACGGCGATCTTGTTGACAGGCAGACTATGCTAAGGCGAATGGAGAGCTATATAAAGTCAGTTCTTACATATTTTGACAAAGAGCATCCTGGTCTTATCTATGCAGTAGATGTTGTTAATGAAGCCTTTGACGTAGGCGACGGAGATGAGAACGGAATCAGACAGAAGAACAATCTCTGGTATGAGGTTGTGGGTCCTGATTATTACGTAAGAGCATTTGAATATGCAAGTAAATATGCATCTGATGATTATTCTCTTTTCTACAATGACTATTCATGTATGTGGAAGGGTGATCTTATCCTTGAGAACCTCGCTGAAGTCAAAGCAAATGGCTGGATAGACGGAATCGGAATGCAGTCACATCTTTCAACCAGTGATGATATTGATAAGTTCCTTGAAACAGCCAAGTCCTTTCTTGATGCTGGATATGAAGTTCAGGGAACAGAGCTTGATATAGGCGTTAAGTCAAGTACTAATGCTGAATTTCAGAAGCAGGCAGATTTGTATAAGGCATATTTTGAAGGAATGCTTGAACTTAAGAATCAAGGCTATAACGTAACCAGCATCACAGTATGGGGCATCGACGATGCACATACCTGGAGAAGCGGCGAAGATCCGCTCCTTTTTGATAAGGATCTTAAGAAAAAAGATGCTTATTATGCAATAATAGAAGATTACGAATCTTGAGAAAAATATAGAAAATTATTACGAGGAATAGACCGATGCAGAGTTTGAATCCTATTATGAAAACTGATTATCCGGATCCGGATGTTATAAGAGTTGGTAATGCTTATTATATGGTGAGCACAACTATGTATTTTTTCCCGGGATGCGCTATTTTAAGATCTTATGATCTTGTGAACTGGGAGATAGTTAATTATGTTTTTGACAAACTGGAGGATAGCTCTGCTGAGAACCTCGAGAGAGAAGAAAGCATATACGGACATGGAATGTGGGCTCCGACCCTCAGATTCCATAACGGAATATACTATATAGCTTTTTCATCTGTTGATATCAAAAAGACTTACTTTTTTACCACAGACGATATTGAAAAGGGCAAGTGGGAGAAACACTATATGGACGGTTTCTTCCATGATTTATCACTTCTTTTTGATGACGATGGAAGAGTTTATGTTACATATGGCAATGGAGATATCTGGATCACAGAGCTTGAGCCTGACCTTTCTGCAATTAAAGAAGGCGGCCTTTCCAAGATCATAATAAGTGATACAGATGATGTATACCTTAGATATGAAGGCTCTCATATCTATAAGATTGACGGTTATTACTATATCTTCCTGATACATTGGCCCAAGAGCGCTGGAATGAGAACACAGGTCGTATACAGAGCAAGTGATCTAAACGGCGAATTCGAAAGAAGAGACCTTGTGATCGATGATATCGGCAATCCCGGAAGAGGCGTAGCGCAGGGCGGAATCGTAGATACTCCTGACGGAAAATGGGTTGCATATCTGTTCCAGGACTGCGGAGCTGTAGGAAGAGTACCTGTGATAGTTCCTCTTTCTTTTAAGGACGGCTTCCCATATGTAAGTGATGATCTCAAGATACCTTCTGAGAAGAACATCAAAAAGTTCCTTGAAAAGCAGAATTTGGCTAAAGACCATAAATATGATAAACTATACACTTCGGACGATTTTAAATACGATGTAACCATGACCTCTCATCCGGATCTTAAAATGCAGTGGCAGTGGAATCATCTTCCTTGTGATTCAGGCTGGAAGATCAAACATGAAGGCGGTCTTGAGATCAAAAATACCAAGATTGCCACAAACCTTGTCCATGCAAGGAATATGCTCACACAGCGCATGATGATGCCAAAATGCAGTGCTACAGTAACTATTGATGTAAGTGGTATTAAAGATGGAGATGTAGCAGGAATCTGCGCTATGCAGGGATGCTATGGCCTTGTGGGTGTCAGGAATCAGTCCTTCCAGAAAGAGCTTGTCGTTATGGTCAGGAAGAAAGAGGAAGTTGACAGATTTGATAAAAGAATTGATTATATGCCCGGTAATGTCGTATTTTCGCGTATAATAAATACAGACGTCGTTAAGCTAAAAATCTGTGCTGATTTTACCGGTGGTAAGGATACTGCATATTTTTATTATGATGCTGGCGACGGAATGATTGATACAGGGGTAAGTCATAAGCTTCATTTCGGCCTTGATCATTTTACAGGATGCAGATTTGGTCTCTTTAATTTTGCTACCAAGCAGCCGGGTGGTAAGGCAGTATTTAACGATTTTGAATATGAAGCTGAAGATTAAAACTGCTGCAGCAGTTTTGTCTTTTGGTCAGAACATGACCTGTGATGTTTGATGTGAATGAACAACGGCATTATCAAAAAGCTCTATTCAATGGGCATAAAACAAAAGATCATATTGTTTTATCTTGTATGCATTATAATACCTCTATTTGTTGTAGATGGAATAATCGCAGGTATTATATTTAATGCTGAAAAAACGGAGAGGCAGGGCCTTAATGAAGGCGTTGCCTCTTCGATTGCGTTTATATTGGAGTCAGATTTTGGCATGATCGATGAGATTGCCAAGTCTGTCTATATAAGCAGTGGTATATATAATTTTCTTAATACCAGATATGCTTCAGAATATGACTATTACCTTGCTTATAACAATTTCAGAAAGAATTCTACCCTTTGGGATCTTGCAAGTCTGGAACATTGCAAATTCAACTTTTATGCAGATAACAGAACACTTGTTGGTGGCGGCGGTATTCAGAATATCAAAGTGATAGAGGATACCGACTGGTACAAAGACTTTAAAAATTCCGGTCAGAGTAAGCTCTTGTGGATCGGATATTATAAGGATGAGACCAGCAACATAGAAGACAGAAAGCATATATATCTGATACAGGCTCTTGATTATTATCCAAGGCCTTCCAAAGAAAAAATCCTTGTATTTGAGCTGGATTATGATTATCTTGTCAATGAACTTATGGAGATTTCAGGCGTTAATGAAGGCGTTGGCTTTGAAGTCGCAGAAGGCGACAGGATAGTTCTATCCAGTGATCTTTCAGATACTTCCCATGAAGAGTTCAGGATAAGAACTGATGATAAGAATATTGATCACAGCATCGAGACCACTATATATGGCTGCAGGATGAGGATCAATATCCTAAAAAGAGATAATTATATAAAAAGGGCTGTTAATAAGTACTTTTTTATTGTACTTGTACTTGTTGCCTTTAGCTTTATACTTCCTTTGCTTGGCATGATCTTTATAAAGAATATATTTACCAACAGACTTATAAGGCTAAGTAACACAGTTAAAGGCTACAATGATGAACACCTTGAGCTTGCAACTGATACAGAAGGAAGCGATGAGATATCACTTCTTGCAAGGAATTATAATACTATGGCAAGAAGGATCAATTATCTTATAGACACAGTCTATAAACATCAGCTTAGAGAGAGTGAATCCATTATGGCAAGGCAGAAAGCTGAGCTTCTTGCACTTCAAAGTCAGATCAATCCTCATTTTCTGTTCAATGCTCTTGAAAGTATCAGGATGCACAGCATCATCAAGCATGAGCAGGAGACTGCCCGTATGATAGAGAACCTTGCTGTCATTCAGAGGCAGTATGTGGAATGGGACTCTGATATAGTCAAGATCAAAGATGAGATGAACTTTGTAAAAGCTTATCTGGATATTCAAAGCTATAGATTTGGTGACAGGCTTTCCTATTCAATTGATATAGATGATGAAGCATATGATTATGATATTCCCAAACTTTCAATAGTTACATTTGTAGAAAATGCCTGTATTCACGGAGTTGAGCCCAAGGCATCAAAATGCTGGATATTCGTCCGATCATATGTCAAAAATGACAGCTTATACATAGAGATAGAAGATACCGGAATAGGAATGGATGAAGAAGAGCTTGGCCAGCTTGTAGATAAGATGAACAATGCAAGCATAGAGCTTTTGAAAAAGGGTACCAGAGTAGGCATCATCAATGCCTGTCTCAGGCTCAAGATATATTCTAAAGACATGATCCGGTTTGAAGTATCTTCGGAAGAAGCTGTCGGAACTATAGTTACGATCCAAATGAAGCTGATATAGGAGATAATAGTAAGCTGATCCTTAGAATAATAGTCAGACGTAAAATATTGATGTCGGTTCTAAAGACATAGGGAAAAAGACATAAGAAAAAGACATAAGAAAAAGATATAAGAAAAAGATATAAGAAAAAAGATATAAAGAAAAAGATATAAAGAAAAAGATATAAGAACATAGACAGGTACAGGTGGATAATGTTAAAGGCAATAATAGTAGATGATGAACCGCATATAGTACAGGGACTCAAGGCTCTTATTGATTGGAAAAGTGAAGGTTATAATATCGTAGCTTCTTTTTCCAATGGCAAGGAGGCTCTTGAATATCTTAAGAATAACAAGGTTGATCTTATCATGGCAGATATCAAGATGCCGGTCATGACAGGCCTTGATCTTCTTAAAGAGATACGAGACAGCAAGGTAAGCGATGCAGCTTTTGTTATAAGCAGCGGTTTTGCAGACTTTTCTTATGCTCAGACAGCTATCAAATATGACTGTAAGAGATATATATTAAAGCCTGTAGACGCAGAGGCTCTTTTGGAGATCCTTAGAGAAGTCAAAGAAGAGAATCATGCAGAAGATAAAATCCCTGTAAGTAAAGAGATGGAAGATGCCTATTTTGAGAGGAATCTTATAGGAGTCATCAAGGGCAAATACGATGATGTGATCCTTGAAAGAGTTCTTGATAAGATAAGGAATGACGATGAGATCAGGTATATAGAGATTCAGGCTGAAGATAACAATCAAATCGATGAAGAAGATGATGATTCTGAGAAACTGGCGATGCAGAGGAAGATATACGAGGCTGCAAAAGTCTTTCTTGGAGAAAATGAGTACAATGCAGTCCTTGATCCATCAGGTCATGACAAGATATTTGACGTAGGATTTATATTTACAAGAGATCTTGCGGGCAAGATGGGTATAAGTGAAGAGGCGTATTTTGATAAGCTCCATGATTATCTCAGCGATTATGCAGGAGTTAATGTGATCTTATTTGTAGGCAAAAAGGTAAAGGGACTTAAAAACACCTCCAAATCATACGGAACAGCCTGCAGACTCAGGTATCTCAAGGGCTTTAGAGAAAAGCAGAGTATATACAAATACGATGATAATGATATAAAAGATAATAATGACAGAGTTTTTATCTTAAAGGACTCAATTGACAATTTCATCCGCTCTGTAGAAGACAATAATAAAGACAGGATACTTGAGACTATTGAAAAACTCTTTGAAGACATGATGGAGTCAGGAACAGGATCCTTTATTGATATCAATATCAATTATATAGTTTTTCAGCTTATCAATCTTGCTGCTAAGCAGGATGATGATATCAATCAGGAAGAGATACTCAGGATCATCAGTGAGAAAACTTTCGAAAATGGCATTCTAAGGGGCAGCAAAGAGCACCTTAAGCAGTTTGCCTTAGAATATGCTGATTATCTCTCTCAGCTTCGTAAGAACGTCAGTAAGGGAGCTCTTGCGGATGTGGAAAGGGAGATCAAATATAATTATATGAGCAACCTGACCCTGAAAGGACTCGGAGATAAGTATTATATTAACAGTGCATACCTGGGCCAGATCTTCCATAAAAAATATGGATGTTCTTTCAAGGATTATCTGAACAATTACAGACTTGATAAGGCAGTAGAACTTCTTTTGAATACTGATATGAAGATCTATGAGATCGCAAGCAGTGTCGGATATAGAGATGTAGACTATTTTGTCAACAAATTCATAGCACTTAAGGGCTGTACTCCTGCCAAATTCAGGAAACAGGAGAAAGGCAATATATAGATTCTGGAAAAAAGATCCGAGGAATATAGATCATATGAATAGGAATAAAGTGATATCATCAGCTATTATTGTTATTTTGGTGATAGTGATGATAGTCGGCAACAGGTTTTTCTTTGGTGTAAAAAAGGATATCAATGTATTTACAGCCTTTTTTGCAGTGCCGGGTGTAGAACTTAGTAAGGACAATGACATAAGGAATATCATAGCAGATAAGACAGGAACTATGGTATTAGAGACCTGGCTTCATGGTCAGTCTGCTCAGGACGCTGTTGCGATGTATATAGCATCAGGTGAGTATCCTGATTTTATTGATGCTGGAGACTCTTCATGGATGTTATATGAGGCAGGGGCGCTTGTCCCTCTTGATGATTATATTGACAAGTATCCCAATATCAAGGCTTATTATTCCAAAGAGGAATGGGATCTTTTGAGGCAGGATGACGGGCATATATACTGGATCCCGCAGTTCAATAATATCAAGGGAGAAGATACATCCTGTACTCATAAAGATGAAGCCTTCTGGATCCAGACCAGAGTCCTTAAGTGGGCAGGATATCCGGAAGTCAGAACTCTGGATCAGTATTTTGACCTTCTTGAAGCTTATTATGAGGCCAATCCTACCATGGAGGATGGCTCTGAAAATATTCCATATACTATTTTATGCGAAGACTGGAGATATTTCTGCCTTGAGAATGCTCCGCAGTTTCTGGACGGATATCCCAATGACGGGTCTGTTATCGTTGATCCGGATACACTTAAAGTTATGGATTATAATACTACTCCAACTGCTAAGGCATATTTTAAAAAGCTTAATGAGGAGTTTCATAAAGGTATAGTCGATCCTCAGTCATTTACGCAGACTTATGACGAATATATTGCCAAGTTATCTACAGGAAGAGTTCTTGGAATGGTGGATCAGTGGTGGGACTTCGCTTATACTGTGCATGACAGCCTGATCCAATCAGGACTTGCAGATAAGGGCTGTGAATATGTTCCACTTCCTATTACGATATCAGAAGATGTACATAATCAGTGGCATAACAGTGGAGGCTCTATGAATGTTGCCAGTGGCCTTGGCGTTACTACAAGTTGCAAGGACGTAGATGGGGCTCTTTCATTTGTTAATGACCTTCTGGATCAGGATATTCATGATCTTAGATTCTGGGGGATTCCTGGCACTGACTATGAAATAGATAATGACGGTGTATTCTACAGGACCAATGAGCAGAGAATAAGCCTTTTAAGTACATCATACAAGCTGTCTCATATGTGCAATTATGCATATTTCCCTCACTGGAATGGCATGAGTGATGATGGCATTAACTCTAACCTGCCTACTGATCAGCCAGGAGAATACTATGACGGACTTAGTGATCAGGTAAAAGAGTGCCTGTCTGCCTACGGCGCAAGAAACTATGTAGACATGCTGGGAACCAACGAATCTCCAGGCCCTTGGTATCCTATGTTCTCATATTCCAATAGTATGTCCAACGCTACCAGTGGAGGCCTTGCCTGGAACCTCATGGGTCAGGTCAAGCACGAATACCTCCCGCAGGTTGTAATGACTGACGATTTCGAAGCGATGTGGAAAAAATACATGAAAGCTTACAAACGCTGTAATCCTCAGGATTTCCTTGATGAAATGCAGGAAGAACTGGACAGAAGAGTTGGTAAGTAGTAGAAATAGTGAAATCAAACATCCTACCTTATAATGCTGTACTGCCTGGACGGGATGTTCGTGCTTGAAATAAAAATTGTGATCACAAAAAAGCGCCCTTAGGGGCGCTTTTTAGTTATAGTCTGTGAAGCGGGTCATGCTTTCGTCTGTATTCGCTAGGAGTACATTTATTGACCTGTCTGAAGATCCTGTTGAAAGTTGAGATACTTGCAAATCCAACTGCAAGTGATACTTCCGTTATGGACAGATCCGGTCTTGCAAGGAGGTCTGATGCAGCCTTGATCCTCCTATGAGTCAGATACTCGTTAAAAGTAAAGTTAGTATACTGTTTGAATAGTCTTGAGAAGTGGAACTTGCTAAAACCTGCCTTGTAAGCTATGGATTCAAGACACAGATTCTCCATATAATGCTCATCAATGTATTCCAGTACTTCGTTGAACTTATCGATATACTCTTTCTGTTTATAGATCCTGGTATTTGACAGCTTCATCTCTGAAATCCTGTACTTGCCTATAAGAGAGAATAGCTCAAGAAGGCGGGAATATATCACGATATCTGCAAAATCACTGTCTGAGAAATACTCTGTTCTCATCTGAATAAATAGATCATATATATCGTCATATACAGGAAGATAATCTTCCTTGTTTATGACTATCGGCTTGCCCAGGATAGTGCTGATAGAAGTGAAACCGTTTAACTTCTCCAGAAAATGAAGATCGAAGAGAAATACGAATCTTGCACCTGTCTCCGGAGCATGCAATGAATGAAGTGAACCTGAAGGAATGAACAATATCTCACCGGGATTTACATGAAAAGTCTCTTCTGAGATAGTAACATCATACCATCCTTCAACCGGCATGATGATCTCTATAGCATTGTGCCAGTGAGTCTCATAATCTTCGTTTTGATCATTGTACCAGATCCTAAGAGTAGAATCGTTGAGATATTGAACGATCTCCTGATTCTTATTGAGTTTTCTGGTACTGAAATCCTTATTTATTACATTTATTCCGGAATTTAACTTCTGAACTGCTAAAGCCATAAAATCCCCCTCAAACCCGTATTTTTAACCTAATACCTCATCAGTAAAATACATAATACCATGAGAAATTATAGAAAAAAACATGAGAAATTATTGTATTTAGTCAGAAAAACTATGACACTTTTGCTTCGTAATATCAACAAAATTATTGCTTTTTAAAGTAAGCAAATTCTGAATACGATAGCGCAATATCTGGCAAGTTTAGACACTCTTTGGAATTTATAATTGTTGTACATGCTAGAAAAATAGCCTTTTGCGGCTAAAATAGCAATAATTGATAAATCATCTGCACAAAAAAGGCCCTTTAAATAATATATTTTTGGGCAAAAGGTGATTTGCTTATTTCGAAAAGAGAGGAATTATTATGAAAGCAGTTGCTACAAACCCGATTCTTTCGGGCTTCTATCCTGATCCATCTATCGTCAGGGCGGGGGATGATTAT
>JAEEGF011984318.1_pt1 | contig 13509 bp, 11 predicted proteins | sample 9134171 | NCBI WGS metagenome assembly JAEEGF01 (sample SAMN16246542, study PRJNA631951) | gut metagenome | biome: gut microbiome; feature: rumen; material: AP-attached | host: Bos | place: Iran: Karaj | collected 2018-10
AAGCTTTCAATCAACATTAAGTACTATGCTGCAAGATCCCTTGATACTCTTGCGCTTCTTATTCAGGAGCAGCTTAAGGCTGTAGGAATTGACTCTGTACTGGGAGTAGAGGAAGATCCTGATTCAACATACATTGCAAACAGTGATTTTGACCTTGCGCTTTACTGCATGATCGCAGATAAGGCAGGTGACCCGCTTTACTTCATTGAGTCAACACTTCAGGAAGGTGCTTACTATGATTGCGGTGGATTCAGCGATGATCACTGTGAGGAGCTGATCGGACAGCTTAAGTTTGAGACAGATGAAGCTAAGAGAGCAGAGCTTGCCAACGAGATCGTTCAGATCGCGATTGATGATAACGCTTTTGGATATGTTGGACTTTTCAATAACACAACAGTTCTTCGTCCCGGTGTTACAGGCTTTGCTGAGAATATTCCGTTTGACTTCTACGGAATAGATGCGGAGACAGATATTAAATGATAAAAAAGGCGATTGTAAAAATTGTCAGTTTAATTACCATATTGATAGTTTTGAGCTTCTTTGTATTTGCACTTCTATATCTGGCACCCGGTGATCCCGCAGAGAAGAGACTTACCTCTCAGGGAGTTGCGGTAACAAAGGAAGTGCTTGACGCAGAACGTGAAAGACTCGGCCTTTTAAAGCCATTCCTCGTTAGATACGGGGAGTGGCTTGTCCGCGTTATCAGAGGAGATTTCGGAGTGTCCTTTAAGGACGATATGCCTGTAGCACCAAAGCTTTATGCAGGACTTAAAAACACGACTATTCTCGCTATGACAAGTCTGCTCCTTTCTCTTGCAATATCATTTTGGCTATCAATTCTTTCAGCAATCCGAAAGAATGGTATTGCGGACAATATCATAAGGCTCTTTTCCTTTATTGGTAATTCGCTGCCAAACTTCCTCATATCCGTTTTGCTCATGTATTTTTTGTGTATAAAAATCAAGCTTTTTCCGGTAATTGCAAAGGGAAATGTTCAGGGGCTCTTCATGCCTGTAATGTCACTTTCAATTCCCATGACCTGCAGGTTTATCAGGCAGATGCGCACGGAATTTCTGACACAGATGAAAGAGGATTATGTTGTCGGAATGTGGGGCCGGGGTGTAAAGGGAAGATACATAGTGATTAATATTTTGAGAAATTCCATCGGACATATTTTCACTATAATAGCGTTGCAGATCGGAACGCTTATGGGAGGAAGTGTTGTAATTGAGACTATTTTCAGGTGGCCAGGCATAGGTAAGCTTGTTATGGATTCAATTACGGCGAGAGATTACCCTGTAATAATGGGCTTTGTAATAATAATGGGAACAATATATGTGGTGATAAATCAGCTATCAGATATACTTAGTCACTGCATGGATCCAAGGACTAATTTATGAAACATGGAACGCGTAGAGAGAAAAGGCTTAGAAACAGAATAATTGCCACGGCTGTGCTTGCACTTTTGATAATTCTTGCGACTACATTTGCTGGGATTCTGGCTCCAAATGATCCTTATGCCACAAGCGCATCCTCTATAAGAATGGCACCGGGGGCACAGTATCCCTTTGGAACGGATAACCTTGGGAGATGCGTTTTTTCAAGAGTTTTGTATGGCGGAAGAACTACGATTGCTGCTACCTTTCTGCTGGTATTCATCTCGTTTTTGATAGGAACCGTGATAGGAATGTTGTGCGGATACTATGGTGGAATTCTTGATACAGTGCTTATGAGACTTGCGGACATTATGCTAGCCTTTCCTCAGATGGTGGTTGCAATTGCAGTAGCGGGAATATTAAATGCCGGAATGACAGGAGCCATGGTGGCCCTTGGAATCACTATGTGGGTCAGCTTTGCGAGACTCGCGAGGAGCCATACCTTTTCAATAAAAAATGAGGCTTACATTCAGGCCGCCTTTTTCGCGGGAAAGAGTGATTTTTATATAATCATGGTTCATATATTTCCCAATCTTCTGGCGCCTGTTCTGACAAATGCACTGACTCAGATAGGAACGACCATGATAGGTTTATCGGGCCTGTCGTTTTTGGGTCTTGGTGTTGTACCGCCAAAGGCTGAATGGGGCTCCATGATAAGTGAAGGAAGGGCGTATATTCAGATAGCGCCATGGGCAGTGCTTTTCCCGGCACTTGCGACGATTATCACAATTATTATCTTCAATTATCTTGGGGATGCTGTGATGGATTACATGGAGGTGTGACAAATGGCAGAGAGTTTACTTCAGATCAGGAATCTGTCCGCCTCCTATGATGAAAGCTTTGTGCTGAAGGGGATTGACTTAACCGTGTATAAAGGCGAGATACTCTGTATCGTCGGCGAGAGCGGATCCGGAAAGTCTACACTGATAAAGGCAATATGCAGTGACAAGAGCGTCAGGGTGACGGAGGGGGACATTTTATTCAGAGAGAAAAGATGTGGTCATGAACTTCTTGGCAGCAGCATAGGACTTGTTCAACAAAATCCTGAGGGAGCATTTAATCCGCTAAGGGCCTTTGATGTCCAGTTTAAGGAAACCTTGAAGAGTCACAAACGTGAACTCGATAAGAAAAAGCTTTCCGGGATTTTTACAACCCTTGGACTTAAGGATGCTGAAAAGCTGCTGAAGATGAGACCCTTTGAAATGAGTGGAGGCATGAATCAGAGAATGGCCATAGCAGCGTCTCTTATACTAGAGCCAGAGCTCCTTTTGTGTGACGAGATAACCAGTGCTCTGGATGTGTCAACCGCTATTGCTGCTGTGGATGAGCTATTAAGGCTTCGCAGTGAGCTTGGGGTTACCATCGTTTTTGTAACTCACAACCTGGGAATAGCAGCCAATATTGCGGATAGAGTGGCTATTATGTACCAGGGGAAAATTGTTGAGATTGGAGATGCCGGTGATGTCCTTAGGAATCCGAAGCATGATTATACAAAGGGACTTTTAAGGGATGTTCCGAAGCTAAAACTAAGTTAAAGGCGATGTAAGATATGGTTTTACTTGAGGGTAAAAATCTTAATAAATGTTTCAATGATAAGCAGGGGTACACCAATGCCCTGAAGGATGTGAGCTTTTCGTTAAACAAGGGCGAAGTCCTTGGCGTAGTCGGCGAGAGCGGCTCGGGAAAGAGTACTCTTTTGAGGGTGGTTTCGGGAATGATTCCGCCAACAGGAGGATCCCTCCTTTATAAGGGTGAAGAATATACAGGGAAAAAGCCCAGGAAGACAGGCGAGTTCCTTCAGGTGATCTTCCAGAATGCAAAGAGCTCCTTTGACCCGAGAATGACTATGGAAAAAGCCATTTTGGAAAATGGAAGAGGAAAAAAGGACAGGGCTGAGATCTTAGAGCTTCTTAAGCTGGTTGGCCTCGAGGAGAGACAGCTTTCAAAAAGGGCAGGGGAGCTTTCCGGCGGTCAGTGCCAGAGAATGTCAATTGCAAGAGCTTTTTATTCGGAAGCTGAAATACTTCTCTGTGATGAAATAACCAGTGCGCTTGATGTATCTACCCAGGCGAGGGTAGTTGAGCTATTACAGAAATTAAAAAGTGATGGGAAGTTGTCAGCGATTTTCATATCCCACGACATTGCACTTGTCAGCATGATCTGTGACAAAATCATGGTGATGAAGGACGGAAGATGCGTGGAACAGGGAACAACTGCTGAGGTTATTGGCAGCCCTAAGGATGAGTATACAAAGCTGCTGATTGACAGTGCCATAAGACAGAGTGTATAAAGGAAAAATATGTTTAGTAATAAGAATTCTATAAGTATAAAAAATCACGAATATTGGATTGATAGAGCCAGTGGGTACTCTGAGGTCAACAGGGAAGAGCTTGATGGCGACCAGAGGAAAAGGTGGTCTAAGCTGCTTGATGAAGAAATAATGGAGCATTTTGGTATTTCTCCGGATGATAGAAGAAATATCAGAATTCTTGATATTGGTGCAGGCCCCGGTTTTATTTCTATAATTCTCGCAGAGCTGGGATACAGCGTGACTGCGGCAGATTTTGCCAGGACCATGCTTAAGGAAGCAAAGAAGAATGCGGGAGAGCTTGCAGATAGAATTGAATTCAGGACAGAGAATGCCATGGAACTGGGATTTGCGGATGACAGCTTTGATGTGGTCTTTTCAAGGAATCTCACATGGAATCTTCCGGATCCTCAAAAGGCCTATGGTGAATGGATGAGAGTTCTTAAAAACGGAGGTATGATGCTTGTTTTTGATGCCAACTGGTATGCTTATCTTCGCGATGAAGATAAGAAGGCGCAGTATGAGCAGGATAGAGTCAATGTGAAGGAAAAGGGCTTTGGAGATTATAATATAGGTGACAATTTTGATGTCATGGAGCATATAGCTGAGAAGCTTCCGCTTACCGGGATAGACAGACCTGCCTGGGATGTGGACTATTTTCGTAAAAACAGGGTGAAATCCGTAACAAGTATAGAAGACATAGGTTCAAGGGTTTACACGGAAAAAGAGCTGGTAAACTATGCATCGACTCCTATGTTTATGGTAAAGGTTGTTTTATAAATGAGTGAATTAAAGTACATTCCCTTTGAGGAAGAGTCAGAGGGTATTAAGGATAGAGTAACGAACTATTGGACAGAGAGAGCTGAGAGCTTTTTCGAACAGAGACAGCATGAGCTTAACAGTTCAAAGGCAGGAAAGTGGCTGTTTGAAATAAAGAAAAAGATGGGAGAGGCTTTCGGAGACAGAACTCTTAAGATTCTTGATGTTGGCTGCGGCGCCGGATATTTTCCTGTGCTTCTTGGAAAAGAAGGACAGGAAGTAACGGGGATAGACCTTACGCAGAAGATGATAGATGAGGCAAGGGAGCTTATCAGGCTTAACGGACCATATGAGAAATCGGTTGAGGTCAAAGTGATGGATGCGGAGGAGCTTTCCTTCGAGGATGAGACCTTCGACATGGTAATCACAAGGAATCTTACCTGGACACTGCCCCATCCTGTGGAGGCGTATAAGGAATGGCTTAGGGTACTGAAAAAAGGAGGGCTTCTTCTTAATTTCGACGCTGAATACGCCAAGGGTGCGCATAACCTTAAGACATTAGAGAATCTGGCTCACAGAAATATAAGCGATAAGCTTAAGGACGAGTGCCATGAGATATATCATATGCTTACAATAAGCGCTTTAGACAGACCTGAGTGGGACAGGGAGATCCTGGAGAGACTGGGATACTGTAATATCCAGTGTGATACAGGATTTGCGGATAGAATTTTCTCTGAGAAGGATGAATTCTATATTCCGGATAGGATGTTTATGATAAGTGCAAGGAAATAGAGCCGTAGGGCTCTTTTTTCATATTGCTCGATTGGTGTGTTCGGATCTGACATGATAAGTTATACTATATTTTAGGGGATAATAGTAATTCAAGATATATTCCGGGAGGATTGAAATGGCAGAACTAAAGTGTCCACATTGCGGACAGGTATTTTCTGTGGATGATACAGAGCTAAGCTCGATTGTGAGCCAGATAAGGGATGAGGAGTTTAACAAGGATGTTGAGAAGCGAATAAATGAACTTCAGCAGCATCTTGGGGAAAAGCACAAGCTGGAGCTGGATGCAGTTAACTCTGATCTGAAGCTTAAGATGCAAGCGGAATTTGAGAAGCAGCTGCAGCAGCTTCGTTCAGAGCATGAAAAGGAACTCAGTAAACTTAGGGAGGAGGTTTCCAAGGCTGAGCTGGAAAAGCAGAAGCTTACGGGACAGATTGAGAGAGCTGAAGATAAGCAGAAGGCAGCAGTTCTTGAGGCTGTAAAAGAAGTTGAGGATGAAAAGCGTGACCTTGAGAGAAATCTTCAAGCAGAAAAAGAGAAGTCTCAGATTCTTCTCGCCCAGAAGGATGAGCAGATAGAATTCTATAAGGATTTAAAGACAAAGATGTCCACTAAGATGGTTGGTGAAACCTTGGAGCAGCACTGTGAGATACAGTTTAATCAGCTTAGGGCAACCGCTTTTAATAATGCATATTTTGAGAAGGACAATGATGCCAGATCCGGAAGTAAGGGTGATTATATTTACCGCGAGAACGACGAATTCGGTAATGAAATCATATCTATCATGTTTGAGATGAAAAACGAGATGGATACTACTTCCACAAAGCATAAGAATGAGGACTTCTTCAAGGAACTTGATAAGGACAGAAGGGAGAAAAACTGCGAATATGCCGTTCTGGTATCTCTTCTTGAGTCTGACAGTGAACTCTACAATGCAGGAATAGTGGATGTTTCCTACAAATATGACAAGATGTATGTTGTAAGACCCCAGTGCTTTATCCCGATGATCACACTGCTCAGGAATGCTGCAATGAATGCACTCATGTACAAACAGGAGCTTGCAGAGATCAGGAACCAGGATATTGATATTTCCAATTTCGAGGACAGTCTTTTAAAGTTCAAGGATGACTTTGGAAGAAATTATGAGCTTGCTCATTCTCACTTTGATAAGGCTATAGATGAAATTGATAAGACTATACAACACCTTGAAAAGGTTAAGAAAGAACTTCAGGGTTCAGATAATCAGCTTAGGATTGCCAACAATAAGGTGGATGAGGTAAGTGTTAAGAGATTAACCAGGGGGAATCCAACAATGCAGGCAAAGTTCGAAGGACTTCAAAAAAAGTAATATATACTTTGAGAGTAGTTTCATAAATAATTAAAGTCAGAAAACCAATATAACATTAGCCAAAATTGGGAGATTTGGGTATGAAAAATATATGTATTGATGAAAATTGGATATTTAGAAGAGGTTTTGTAGATTCTCTTGGAGCACTTAAAGAGGATCCCGGGACATTGGTTAATCTTCCACATGATGGAATGATTGGAACGGATGTATCACCTGATGCGCCTGCAAAATCTGACAGCGGGTATTTCGTTGGAGGCCTTACAAACTATACCAAATATATAATGATTCCAAAGGAATGGGAAAATGAGTGTGTGGGGTTAAAATTTGATGGTGCAATGATGAATGTCACTATCGATGTAAACGGCTGTAAGGTAGGAAGTCAGCACTACGGATATGCACCTTTTTATGTAGACCTTACGGATTATGTAACCTTTGGAGAGGAAAATCGCGTAACGATTAACTGTAATACCAGTATGCATGTAAATTCCCGTTGGTACACAGGCTCCGGACTTTATCGGGGCGTAGAGTTATGTCATGGTCCGAGAGTACACATAGTTAATGACGGAGTATTTGTTTATACAAAGGAAGTAGCAGAGGGCTATGCTTTTGCAGAGGCTGAGGTTACTGTGAAAAATGAGACACTTCAAAACAGACTGGTTGAAGCGAATGTAACAGTTTGCAGAGAAACTTTAGGGAAAGAGGAATACAAAGAGTCAAAGGGGGAATGCATAACAACTGAAACTATAAATGAAGAGGTAGTAAGCAGAGCAAAGCGTGTCATTCAGATTAATTCCGGGAAAGCAGAAACCGCAAGAATAGCCTTGAATATAAAAAATCCTGCGTTATGGAACGCTGATGATCCAAAACTCTATAAGTTAAAGGTTCAGGTAAAGAGTCACGGAGTATATCGCACCCATTTTATTCCTGAAAAAACGGATGATATTGATGAGGCAGAAACTCTTTTTGGAATAAGAACAATAACGGCTGATTCTGTAAGCGGGCTTAGAATCAATGGGCAAACAGTTAAGCTAAAGGGCGGATGCCTTCATCACGACAATGGCCTTCTTGGAAGTGTTTCCTTATATGAAACTGAAGCACGAAAAATAAAGAAGCTGAAGGAAGTGGGCTTTAACGCAATCAGAACTGCTCATAATCCGCCGTCCGCAGCGCTCATAGAGGCCTGCGATAGGCTTGGGATGTACGTCTTCGACGAAGCCTTTGATGCCTGGGGTATGGCAAAGCGCGGTGGTGATTACAGTCAGTTCTTTGAAAACGACTGGAAGAAGGATTTAGCAGCTTTTGTAAAAAGGGATAGAAGCCATCCGTCTGTTATTTTATGGTCAACGGGTAATGAGATTCCTGAGCGAGGAGGACTTGATAACGGCTATACCCTTGCTACAGAGCTTGCAAATACAATAAGAAGTCTTGATGGTACAAGACCTGTAAGTAATGGAATCTGTTCTCTTTGGAGTGGCCTTGATGATGAGCTTATGAAAAATCAGAGCCAGAAGCAGAATTCATCAGAAGGGCTTATTGATACGAGCTGGGAGACTTTAACTGAACCCTTTACTAACGGACTTGATGTAGTTGGTTATAACTACATGGAAGAATTATATGAACGCGATCATGAGATGTTCCCGGAGAGAGTAATCTTAGGATCTGAGAACTTTCCAAAGGAAATTGGTTTCAGGTGGCCGCTTGTGGAAAAGCTACCGTATGTTATTGGTGAGTTCACCTGGACTGCCTGGGATTATATTGGAGAAGCAGGAATAGGTAAGGCTGATTATATTGATGAGAATGATCCGAGAATAAAAACAGGTGGTTGGTATCTCATGCCTCCTACGGCTTCTCCCTATCCATGGAGACTTGCCAATGATGCGGACTTCGATATCACCGGACATATGCTTCCGCAGGGGGCCTACAGGAGCATTGTGTGGGGGAGTGATAAAACACACCTGTTTTCAATGCATCCGGATACCTTTGGAAAAACTGAGATGATGACAATGTGGGGATTTACGGCAGTTACAGAAAGCTGGAATTATAAAGGGCACGAGGGTAAGCCCATAAGGCTTGTAGTATTCTCAAATGCCGATGAAGTGGAAGTCTTTGTTAATGGTGAATCTATTGGAAGAAAGCCTGTCAGTACTACGCGGCCTATGCCAAACTCCGTATATTTCGATACAGTTTATACTCCCGGAAAGGTGGAGGCAATAAGCTATGTTGACGGAAAGGAAGTAAGCAGAGATATTCTGCGAACAACAGGAGCTCCTGCAAAAGTACGCCTTATACCGGAAAAGAAGCAGATGAAGGCTAACGGACACGATGTGGCCTATGTGGGAATTGAAATTGTTGATAGTGAAGGAAATGTAATTCCTGATGCGGAAATAACACTAAAGGCTGAAGTGAAGCTTGATTCAACTGATGGGCAGGGAAAAGATGCATCAGGGTGCGCATGCCTTGCAGGTTTTGGCTCAGGAAATCCCATAACGGAGGATAACTACACCGATGGCGAGACAGTAACCTTCCGCGGTAGGGCAACAGCTATCCTTAGAGCCGGCTACGAGCAGGGAAAGGCTCAGCTTAAAATCTTTGCAGAGGGATTAGAGGCAGTTCAAGAGGATTTTGATTTGGTATGAAAAATGGGTATGAGGAAAGTTAATATGGGGAAGAGCAGGTGCTTAAATTATGATGGATGTAATTCCTGCAAAGGACAGAAGTATTTCAAAGGTATATGAGAAAAATGGGGCTGTTTTCATGGAGTCGGAAACAGGGACTCTCCGGGTGATTCCGCAGAAGGGCGGAATAGTAAGGGTGTCATTTTCCTGTGACGGAGAGTTTTGTGAAAAGCAGGGAGAGGATTTTAAAGATTACTCGGGAAGTATTGAGTATACGCTGGTAGAAGATACAGGAAGCTATTCTAAGAGTAGCGAGTGCCCCAGAATAAAAACTTCTGAGGGAGAAGTGCGCATAGACAAGGCTACAGGAGCCGTAGCTTTTTATAATGCATCAGGTGAGCTCCTCTTGTCTGAAAGAGGTAAGAATCCGAGAGAGCTTGAAGAAATCACACTTTACAGAATTGTAAATGCAGATAATGCACAGATTGAGGAAATCGTAACCGCAGACGGAGTAAAGAAAAAGGTTAAGGCCGCTGACCGCGAGGAATATGGCACAGCGTATAAGACCAGAACCTTTTTTGAATTCGATGATGAGGAAGTTCTGACGGGCTTTGGTCAGGGTGAAAATGGTGAGTGGAACTTAAGAAACAGTACCTACTACGTCCATCAGGGGAACAGGAAAATTGCCATGCCCATGATGGTTTCAAGTAAAAACTATGGACTGCTGTTTAGTACAGAGTCGCTTATCATGTTTTCTGAAAATTCTGGGAAGGCCTTTGTCCAGACTGAGGCAGATTTCTATCTCGATTATTATTTCCTTTTCGGCAAGGATCTTTTTGATGTTGTGAAAAACTACAGGAGACTGACAGGGAAGGCTTCAATGCTTCCTTTGTGGGCTTATGGCTATATCCAGTCCAAGGAGCGTTACAAAAGTCAGGCTGAGATTTTGGAGACTGCTGATGAATTTCGAAAAAGAAATATCGGTGTGGATTGTCTTGTTCTGGACTGGATGAGCTGGGAGGATGGAAAATGGGGACAGAAGAGCTTTGATGCCAAGAGATTCCCTGATCCAAAGGCGATGATAAAAGAGCTTCATGAAAAAGGGATTCACTTCATGCTGTCTATCTGGCCGAACATGAGTGAGGGTACAGAGAATAACAGAGAGTTTAAGGAGAGAGGCCTCCTTCTTCCGGGAATGAGTATATATAACGCCTTTTCACAGGAGGCAAGAGATTTATACTGGTCACAGGTTGAAAGAGCACTCTATTCCGAAGGCGTTGATTCCTGGTGGTGCGATTCAAGTGAGCCAATAACTCCGGAGTGGGAACACAGCATTGAACCCGCAGATAGTGATAAATACTTTGAATTCAAGGAAAATGCTGCAAACATAATGCCCCTTGAAAAGGCTAATGCTTTCAGTAAATATCATGCCCAGACAATATGGGACGGGCAGAGAAAATGTACGAATGCTAAGCGCGTTGTGAATCTTACAAGAAGCGGCTGGGCAGGAAGCCAGAAATACGGAACCATTCTATGGTCCGGGGATATTTCTGCAAGCTGGGATACTCTGACTGAGCAGGTAAGGGCAGGGCTTCAAGTGGCTGCAAGCGGTGTGCCTTATTGGACACTTGATATTGGTGCATTTTTCGTAAAAAACGGTGTTCAGTGGTACTGGGATGGTGATTATCCTAACGGAATAGATAATGAATATAAAAAGCTGTATGTAAGATGGTTTGAGTATGCAGCATTTCTGCCGGTTTTCAGAGCACATGGAACTGATGTGGAAAGAGAACCCTGGGCGTTTGGAGACAGTGGAGATGAGTATTATGAAGCCATCTGCAATACAATAAGAACCAGATACAGACTCATTCCGTATATATATTCAATTGCGGCAGCAGCGCATTTCGAGGATAAGCCGATCATGCGACCGCTTATGTTTGATTTTCATAAGGATAAAAGGGCGATAGCCATTTCGGATCAGTTCATGCTTGGTGACTGCCTAATGGTATGCCCTTTGGTGAGCGCTTTGGATAATCGCAGAGTCTATCTGCCAAAAGGATGTGGCTGGTACGATTTTAATACAAATCGGTATTATAGAGGTGGACAGGAAATAGTATATGAATGTAAACTTGACAGGATACCGGTCTTTGTGATGGAAGGCTCGCTCATTCCTGTAAAAGAGCCACTTGGAAGTACAGATTTTATGAAAAATAAGAACATAGAGGTTTTGGTTTATCCTGGAAGAGATACTATATTTAAACTGTATGAGGATGCAGGTGACGGATATGGCTACGAGCAGGGAGAGTACTGCGTGATAACCCTTGTATGGGAAGACTTTGAGAAGAAGTTTTCTTATTCATCTGAGGGTGATAAGAGATTTAAATCCGAGATAAAATATACTGTTATAGATGAGGAATGATTCGTTAATGAGTGCACAAACCACTTCAAAGAAAAAACTTAAAGTATGTATGATAGTGCAGGATCCTAACGTTAAAGGGGGGATTGCTGCTGTCACCGGTGGCTACTACAATAGCCGCCTGGAGAAGGATTTTGATATTACATATGTTGAGTCATATTGCGACGGTGGAAAGCTGACTAAGCTGTTTAAAGCACTTAAGGCATATCGTGAATTTCGTCATGTACTTAGGGCAAACAGGCCCGATTTAGTGCATGTGCATTCATCCTTTGGACCCAGTTTTTTCAGAAAATATCCCATAATTCAGATGGCATATAATGCCGGAATACCGATTGTAAACCACATACACGGTTCTGCACTTGATGAGCTCTACACCAATGCCCCTGATTGGAAAAAGCGCATGGTCGAAAAGAGCTATGGAGAGTGCACAAAGCTGATTGTGCTATCCGAGGAGTGGAAAAAGAAGATATCAGCAATTGTACCTGCTGAAAAGATAGAAGTCGTTCCTAATTACAGCGTGATCGTTCCGGAGATGATCTCTGAAAAATCCTTGGAAGAACGTTTTGCAAAAAAACAGATCCTGTATCTGGGACGTTTCGATGAATTGAAGGGTGTCGTTGATATTCCTGCGATTGCGGATATAGTAAAGAGAAAATTTCCTGAGGTAAAATTTGTTCTTGGCGGCACCGGTGAGACAGGCCCCACGGAAAATGAGATAAAAAGGCTGCATCTTGAGGATACAGTTCTTATGCCGGGATGGATTCGAGGTGATGAGAAGCTGAAGCTTTTAAAGGAAAGCTCGATATTCCTTCTTCCATCCCACATGGAAGCAATGCCTATGTCAATTCTTGAAGCAATGGGCTATGCGCTTCCTATTGTGTCGTGCGAGGTGGGAGGAATTCCTCAGGTTGTGTCAAAGGATGTGAACGGGAGACTCTATCGCCCGCAGGATGTCGATGGAATGGCTGACGGAATTATTTCGTATTTTTCAGACAAGGCATCCTGGGAAGAGGCCAGCAGGCAAAGCCTAAGGCTTGCTGATGAAGGCTATAGTTTTGAGACACATCTTAATAAGCTGGAAGAGATATACCATTCGGTATGCTCGTAATCAATATGGATTTAGGGCTGATATAAAACAGGTCTGTTGCAAAGATTATTTTTCTTGTGTGACAGGCTTGTTTTTAATTTCATAGCTTCCGTTGAAAATCCCCCGTCACACAGATTTTTACACATAAATTGTGGTAAAATTATAACAAATATGCGACAAAGCATTTATCTTAATTCATACATGTTCTAAAAAGGAGAATTCACATGGAACTTAAGAAAATAAATAAGGATTTCACTGTATGTAAGGTTAAAAATCTTGATCATGTAGATATGAGTAAAGAATTTATTTTTGTAAGTAAGACGGATGAGGAAATATCCCTTGTCTGTGAGACTGTGGATGTTCCTTCAAATACCACGGATAGAAGTGATGGATTTAAAGCCTTTAGGATTGAGGGTAAGCTTGATTTTTCACTTATTGGAATTCTTTCCAAGATATCAACAGCGCTGGCTAAGAACAATATTGGAATTTTTGCGATATCTACCTATAACACGGACTATATCCTTGTGAAAAATGAGGACTTCGAGAAGGCAGAGGCTGTTCTTGATGAGAAGGGCTACAGGATCACGGAATAAGGGTAAAGGAAAACTGCTAACATAAACTAACGGAGCAAAAGCTTAGCAAGTATACCTGGCAATTAGTCCAATAGGAATACCAAATAAAATGGATTAAAAAATATCAAAAACATAAATACAGAAAGGTAACTACTAATAATGAATTCAGAAACAAAAAA
>JAEEGF012090335.1_pt1 | contig 13507 bp, 10 predicted proteins | sample 9134171 | NCBI WGS metagenome assembly JAEEGF01 (sample SAMN16246542, study PRJNA631951) | gut metagenome | biome: gut microbiome; feature: rumen; material: AP-attached | host: Bos | place: Iran: Karaj | collected 2018-10
TATCCATTCGTCTTGTTTGGGTTGCTGCAAGATGTCGGAATTCTTGGAGTTCCCGTGAGCATAAGGCAGATCCATTGGTATGGTGGTGTCACAGTATGGACTGTATGAAACGGGCTTTTGAATAGCTATAGCAAGAGAAACATATTCCCTGTCTCCTTTGCGGATGACTATACGTATGATATCTGCTTCATAGGATATGCATCTGGCATAGAAGGAAATACGGTAACTGTTTCCTTTTTGCAAATGTATTCCATCATAGGCCTTATTGGAAAAGCCTTGTCCGGCACCGGAAGAAGTAAGACGAAGATAGTGCGGGTTGGAAGAAGATAAAGGTCTACCTGTGACATATTGCATTTCTGGCATAGTACCACTTTCGTCAGAAACTGGATGCCATGCATAACCAAAGTCATCTAAACTGCAGTAGGTTCCCGGACCACCAATAGCATCCCTTGCTTCAAAACTTCGGTTTTCTATCATTTCTGCATATAAACCGCCATCAGCAGCAAAATTAATATCCTCGAAAAAAAGTCCGATTTGCTTGCTTGTTTTAATCGCTTTTACGTTGCTTTCTAGCTTCATAGTACTCCCTCTTTGATTAAACGTTTCATTATCTGCATTTTAAACATTCTCATATAAAATGTCTATATGCTATAATCAAAAAGAAGGAGATTCGAGCGGACAGCTTGATAAAACGTTATGGCAACGATAAAAGATATTGCAAAAGAGTGCGGCGTATCTATCGCGACAGTTTCTAATGCTTTAAATGGCACGGGACGTATTGCGGATGACACGAAAAACCTTATTATGAGCGCGGCAAATCGATTGGGATACGTTCCGAATGTGATGGCCAGAAACCTGAAGCAAAAGCAAACCAAAATCATAGGTGTTATTACTGAAGACTTAACTGTATTTCATACAGCAGAGATTGTAGACGGAATCCATGAATACTTGGATGAGCATAACTATTCATTTTTGCTTGGAAATCTAAGACTATTTAAAAAATATGATAACGCCTTTTACAAAGAAAATATGTATCAGTCTGCGGCGATGGATGAGTTCCGTGTCATGCTCTCCAAAAATGTGGATGGGATTATTTATGTTGGAGCACACTGTAGAGAGATACACGTTATTCCGGAGGATTGTAGCGTTCCGGTTGTCATGGCATATGGCTTTGATAAAGATAGAAGAGTCCCTTCGGTGATATACGATGATAACGAAGCGGCATACGATGCTGTCGAGTACCTGCTTGATTCTGGTGTTGACAAGATTGGCGTAATCGCCGGAGATAAGGGATCGCTTCATACGTTTTCCAGAAAACAAGGGTACGAAAGAGCCTTGGTAGAACGGAATATTCAGCCGGATGAAAAACTCGTGTGCTATGGCAATTGGGAGCGAGAAGGTGGATACAAGGCATGCTCCAAACTGATAAAGGCCGGAGTGGATGCTATTTTTTCTATGAGTGATACCATGTCGGTCGGAGTGTATGATTATGCGGTGCATAAGGGCATTCAGATTGGTAAGGATATTTCATTAATCAGCTTTGATAACAGGGAAATAAGCGCAGAACTAAGTCCGGCACTTACTACCTTGGCACCGCCGATTCATCAGATTGGGGCAGAGGCGGCTAAGATTTGCATTCGTATGATTGAAGATGACGACTATACGCCGGAAAGAGTTACAAAACTAAAGTGTGATTTGATTGAACGAGCTTCTGTTCGATGAAAGAACGGCCAATTTGGCCGTTCTTTTTTTACGCAATATGACTGTGTAATAGCCGAAAAGAATTATTTCTTATTTTTCACAAAAATACGTTCTAATTTTTGTGAAAAATAGAAAAAACGTTTAATCAGTGTAAAAAAGGGGTTTACAATTCGGTATTCGGGGTATAATATTGACTTAAATGATGAAACGTTTAAGCAGGGAAGGGTTATGAGAAAAGGAATCGCAGCAGTACAACTAAATGATATTACTATTCAAGATACACTGTTCGGTCATTATCTCCATAAAATTGATGAGCATATTCTGCAACATCAATGGGAAATCTTGAATGATTTGGACGAGGATACGGATCCTACGTTTTGCATAGAGAATTTCAAGATTGCTGCAGGGGAGTCAAAAGGCGAACGCAAAGGGGTGGTGTTCCAGGATACAGATTTATATAAGTGGATTGAATCTGTAGCATACTGTCTCGCGTCCGGTTATGGAATGGCCTTCAAAGAGAAAGCGGATGAAGTAATAGGGTTAATATCACGCGCACAGGAACAAGATGGATATCTAAATACCTATTTTTCGGTAAATGCTCCTGATCGAAAATGGAAAAATCTGGTCGAGGGACATGAACTGTATACAGCAGGACATCTAATGGAGGCTGCTACCGCATATTATTCCAGTACGGGTAATCAGGTGATTTTAGAGGTGGCAAGGAAAAATGCGGATTTGATCTGCAAGATTTTTGGAAGAAATGAAGGACAGATTCCTGGCTATGGTGGTCATCAGGAAGTAGAAATTGGCCTTATCAAGCTTTATCGCATTACAAATGATAGGCGATATCTGGAGCAAGCTAACTATTTTATTAGACAAAGAGGGACAACGCCAAATTATTTCCGACAGGAAATGGAACGCAACAATTTCCCGGAGTTTTTTCCGGAGTTTAAAAACTACGATTTGGAATATGCGCAAGCGGATAAACCGCCGATTTATCAGAGCGAAGCGACAGGACATGCAGTTAGATGTATGTATATGTGCTCGGCAATGGCGGATTTAGCACAGGAATATGATGATACGGAAATGGAAAAAGCCTGCAAGCGAATCTGGACTAACACTGTATTGCGTCGCATGTATATTACCGGAGGTATAGGTAGTAGCGGGTTCAGAGAACGATTTACCACAGATTATGACTTACCAAATGCTACCAATTATAGTGAGACATGTGCATCCATTGGACTTATGATGTTTGGACAGAGAATGGCTCAGATAACCGGTAATGCGTCTTATTGGGATATTGTGGAATTGGCGTTATACAATACGGTTTTAGCTGGTATAAATCTGGAAGGAAATCGGTATTTTTACGTAAATCCATTGGAAGTGGTACCGGAATTTTGCACAGAGCATACTTATATGGATCACGTGAAGGCAACCAGACAGAAGTGGTTTGCTGTGGCTTGTTGCCCACCTAATCTGATCCGAACGATTGCTTCTTTGGGACAGTACCTGTATGGAAAAGATGACAAAGCTCTCTACATTAACGGGTTTGTATCATCCAGCGTAGATACAATGATTGAGGGGGGACGTTATCGACTAAGCATGGAGTCGGATTATTTGGACTCTGGCCGAATAAAAATGCATCTCCAATTAGAAAAGGACGGCAGATGCTACATCAGAATGCCGGGGTTAGCAGATGAAATCCAGTTGACACTTGATGGAAAAATCATAAGCCCTCCGATTGAGGATGGATATGCAAATTTGGAATTGACGGCTGGCATACATGAACTACAGATGCTGGTGAGATTTGAACCCAAATGGATCGCAGCGAATCCTAGAGTTCACGCAGATGCCGGCAAAATCGCACTGATGAAGGGACCAATTGTATATTGCTTGGAGGAAGCAGATAACGGAGAACTGTTATCGGAGCTCAGTGTAAAACCTGGTACATCTGTAGAAAACATCAATAATCATTTTTACATAGGAAATATTCCAATGCTGAAGTATAAAGGCATCAGAATTCATAATGATATAAGCGACAATATGCTTTACGATGTTGCAAAAACCCAAGTCAGAGAGCAGAACTGTATAGCGATTCCATATTGTATGTGGAATAACAGAGGAGTCGGGGAAATGAGGGTCTGGCAACGGGCCATATATGAAGCCTGAATTACAGGGGAACCTGTTAAAGGGGATAAAGAAACTATATAATAAGTTTTAAGGAGGAATTTATGAAAGGTAAAAAAGTAGTAAGTCTAGCTGTAGCATCGGTGATTGCTGCATCCATGATTATGAGCGGATGTGGCAGTGCTACAAGTACACCGGAAGGCGGTAATGCAACTGTAGCTTCAGAAGCGGGAGATACCGCGTCTGGCGATACAACAAGCGGAGAAAAGGTCCACATCACATATGCACAGTGGGGAAATGAAACAGAAACCGCTGCAACCCAGAAAGTTGCAGAGAAGTTCAATGCTTCACAAGATCGGATTGAAGTAGAAGTTGTCAAAATTGATCATGATACCTATGTAACAAAACTAAACGCTATGGCAACAGCAGGAGAATTGCCAGATACCGGTATTATGTCAGAAGCTGGCGTTTTGAAATTCGCTGAGAATGGCCTTTTGGCGGATATTAGTAGTATGTATGGTGAGGGCGAGGCTAAGCCTCTTGATAGTCTGGCGTTTAAATATGATGGAAACACTGTTGCATACTCTGCAGCGAATGAAGTGTTAAATCTTTGGTATAACCAGGATTTACTTAAGGAAGTGTGTGAAAAACAGAACCTGGATGTAGCAGAAATGACACCACCGGCCAACGCTGATCAGGCATGGGATTGGGATACTTTTGTAAAAGTTGCACAGACATTAACGCTTGATGTAAATGGTAAAAATGCGCTGGATCCAGATTTTGATGCCAATAATATCGACATCTATGGATGCACGGTAAATACACTGCCTTGGCAACTGGAAGTGTGGGCCAAATCTAATGGCGGCGGATATTATAGTGCAGATGGTTCCGAATGCTTGATTGATTCCGATGCAACTGTTGAAGCGCTACAGAAGATTGCTGATTTATCTGAGGTTTATCACTGTGCACCACCGGTATCTAGTGCAGCAAATGCCTTGGAATCTTCTCTTGGAAGTAAAAAAGTTGTTATGGCTACAGATGGTGCCTGGAATGTTGGTACTTTCTTAGGTCCTAATGCTGATTTCAATTATGGTGTTGGTGTCCTTCCGTATATGAAGGAAAAAGTAACAATTTGTACAGGTGGTCCAAATGTTGTGTTTGCTACAACAGAGCACCCGGCTGAGGCAATGGAGTGGCTGAAATGGTATGCACAGGAAGACAATAACTGGTCTCTGATTGAGGCTGGTACATGGATGCCTATTCTGGACAGCTGGTATACAGATGCTGAGAAAACGGATAAATGGATTAACAATCCGAACTTCCCAGATCATGACATGTATAAGAGCGCTGTAGTGGATTACGCTAGAGAATACTCTCAGTCAACATCATGGTACTATGTAAACGGAACAGAAGAATTTAATGCAACCTTAGATTCTGTGTTCTCGGGTGTATGGTCCGGTGATCAGACTATGAAAGAAGCTATTGAAGATAATAAGGAAGAGCTTATTAGTATTTATCAGGAAAACAATCAGTAATCCTGTAATTAGGGGATTTTGAAATAGGGAGTTTAGGGACGGAATAAGATATGGCAAAAAAGAAGAAACAAATAAAATCCAAGGCAACCAAGCAAGAGTCCAGAACAGCAATGCTGTGTTTGATACCGGCTTTTTTAGGGGTTACGCTCATTAGCTATGGCCCAACAATTGCTGTTTTTTGCCTGAGTTTGTTTGAATGGAATGGTTTATCTAAGCCTTCTTATATAGGATTAAAGAATTTTGAAAAGATTGTGACAAAGGATATTTATTTTGCAGATTCTATTCAATCAACCATATTATACGCTTTGCTGGCGGTACTTGGGTCAATCCTATATTCATTATGTATTGCTCTTTTGTTAAATATGAATATTAAGGCCAGAACCATTTTTAGATCCATATTCTTTATTCCGTATCTACTTCCCGCGATTGGTGTGTTTAAAGGATGGCAGTGGTTGTATGAACAGAATTTTGGTTTGTTCAATTTCATATTTCGCATGCTGGGTTTATCACCTCACAAATTCCTGAACAGTCCATCGGAAGTAGTACCTTCGCTTGTCATAATCGCTGTATGGACCAGTGGAAACCTGATTGTAATCTTTCTTGCTGGACTGCAAAATGTTCCAACTGTATATAAGGAAGCAGCAATGATAGATGGGGCCAATACTTGGCAAAGGTTTTGGAATGTCACTATTCCAAGCATCAAACCTATTATTTTTTATAATGTGCTTACAGCATTGATAACTCATCTTCAGGTTATTAACCCCGCACTGGCATTAACCGACGGCGGACCGGCGAAGAAGTCCATGTTTATGTCATATGTCATATACATGTATGCATTCAAAAAAAACAAATTAGGCTATGCAGCTGCGTATTCAGTTATTTTCTTTGTTTTGGTCGGTATCTTTACCTTCTTTCTGTTTTATACGCAAAAAGATAGTATTTTCGGAGAGGAGGAGTAACTTTGATGAAAAAAGTAGGTTTAAGTGGGCGAAAAAAAAGAGAAAAGTGGCAGAATGGCTTTGCAACAGCTGTTGTTTTTTTGCTGGCATTGATTGTACTTTTACCAATTTGGTGGATATTCAGATCCTCCCTTATGAGTGTTGGTGCGGTAAATGCGTATCCGCCATCCTTTATACCATATGAATGGCTGTGGTCGAACTACAGCAAGGCGCTTGAAACATTTGAATACTGGAGATATTTTATAAATACTTTTATGATTATCCTTCCGGCGGTTTTATTTGGTACGGTAACAGCTATTTTTTGTGGATATTCCTTTGCCAGATTAACTTTTCGTGGAAAAAAAGTATTTTTCAGTATTTGCGTAAGTACTATTTTGCTCCCAAGTATGGTGACGTTGATTCCACTATATATCGTTTGGACGAAGTTCTTGGGCTTGGGAGATACCTATTGGCCTCTTATTTTGCCGTATCTGACAGGTGGCGGTTTCTTCAATATATTTCTGATTAAGCAGTTTATGATGACAATTCCAAAAGATTTGGATGAAGCGGCTTCCATTGATGGGGCAGGCAGAATGAGGATTTTGTGGACAATTCTGGTTCCTTCTATCAAGCCGGCTATTGTTGTGGTATCTATGATGTTGTTCATACAGATTTGGAATGATATGCTACAGCAGATAATTTATATCAACAGTATGGATAAATTCACTTTCGCAATCGCGTTGACGAATTTTACCGGTTCCTTTGGAACGAATTGGCCTGTGGCACTTGCAGCCACGTTTATGACTATCCTGCCTGGCATTGTTATATATGCAATTGGGCAGAAAAGCTTTGTGGAAGGTATAGTACTTACCGGTATGAAAAACTAAATCATAAATAATGAAAATGTTTCTTGCTATGAGGGTATAAGTTTGTTATACTTTTTCTCAGAGTAAAGAAAGGGGACAGGATGTGATGAAGTTGCATGCAAAGCATACCAAAAAAGCTTATCATGGCGTTTGCGGCGATTCTGTTTCTATTTCTATTTATCAGTTTTTTCAGAAGAAGGGATAAATTCCCTTCTTCTTTTTTTATGCTATCTGCCAGATAGCATAAGTAAGGAGGAGATTTTATGAGACATCTAATGAGCCCTATGGATTTTACCGTAGAGGAACTGGACAGACTATTTGATTTGGCAGGAGACATCGAGAAACATCCTGAAAAGTATGCAAAGAAATGTGAAGGAAAGAAGCTGGCCACGCTGTTTTACGAGCCCAGCACCCGTACCAGACTTTCTTTCGAGTCAGCTATGATGAACTTGGGAGGAAATGTCATCGGCTTTGCAGATGGAAGCAACTCCAGTGCAGCCAAAGGAGAGAGCGTATCCGATACCATTCGCGTTATCTCTTGTTTTGCCGATATCGCGGCTATGAGACATCCAAAGGAAGGCGCACCTATGGTAGCAGCCAGCGTATCCAATATCCCTGTCATTAATGCAGGAGACGGCGGTCACCAGCATCCTACCCAGACCCTGACAGACCTTTTGACTATCCGGTCTTTAAAGGGCAGACTTGGAAACTTTACTATTGGACTTTGCGGCGACTTAAAGTTCGGTCGTACCGTACACTCTCTGATCAACGCCCTGACCAGATATGAGAATGTACACTTTGTCTTTATCTCTCCGGAGGAACTGAGAGTACCTGACTACATCACCGAGATGCTGCAGGAAAAGGGCATCGCTTATGAAGAAGTCATTAAGTTAGAAGACAGCATCGCGAAACTGGACCTGCTGTACATGACCAGAGTACAGAAGGAACGTTTCTTCAATGAAGAAGACTACGTTCGTTTGAAAGACTTCTATATCCTAAACGCAGAGAAGCTGTCTCATGCAAAGGAAGACATGCTGGTACTGCATCCACTTCCAAGAGTAAATGAAATCGCAGTAGAAGTGGATAAAGATCCAAGAGCAGCTTATTTCAAACAGGTACAGTACGGTGTCTATGTCCGCATGGCTCTGATTTTGACACTGCTTGACCTGGCATAAGGCACACTGCAAAAATTGAAATGGATAGTATGGAGGATAAGAAATGTTAAACGTAGGACAGATCGAAGAGGGATTTGTATTAGACCATATCAAAGCAGGCAAGAGCCTGGATATTTACTATAAGCTTGGACTTGATAGACTGGACAGTACCGTAGCTATCATCAAAAACGCCAGAAGTAACGCCATGGGAAAGAAGGACATTCTGAAAGTGGAGTGTGATATCGACTCTCTGAATCTGGATGTGCTGGGCTTTGTAGATCACAACATCACCGTCAATGTGGTAAAAGCCGGTGTCATCGTAGAAAAGAAAAAATTAGAGCTCCCGAAGGAGCTCCGTAATATTATCAAATGTCATAATCCGAGATGCATCAGCTCCATTGAACAGGAACTGCCGCATATCTTTTATCTCTCGGATGAGAAGAAAGAAATCTATCGCTGCAAATACTGCGATGAGAAGTACAACAAGGATGCTGCAAAGAAGTAAGAGATTACTTTTTCTTCTTGAGCTCTTTGGTTTGCTCTGCAAGGGCAACTTCTCTGGCAGCAGGGAAGGTATCCACAGTAGAGCCGCCTACAGTAGGCACACGATAGACGATTTCGTCTGAATTAAATGCGTAAAAATAAGTATACACGGAAGTAGTATTGATACGATTGTAGACACCGTCCTGGATGGTCTCTTCGCCGGTACCGTCCGTGTATATTCTTTTTAAAGCAGAGTTATCACCGGTGCTGGTTTGATAGAAGATGACACTGTCGTAGACATTGTAGAAGTCCACGCGTTCTGAGGTCAGTACCTGCACATCACCGCCGGAGAGGCTTTCTTTGCAGAGGCGATAATTCCGATTCACATCTAAGAAGTACACCGTATCCCCAATGACAGTAGGATTGGCAAAGGATCCTTCTAACACAGTGGATTCTGTGTCGGTACGGGTATCCCATACATGAAGATTGTGATCCTTTAAGATGCTGCCATAGTAGATTCTGCCATCTACGGCACAAGCCGGATCGATGATATCTTCGTGCTCTAAAAGTTTGATTTCTTCTGATTTATCCGCAGCAAGCTTATTAAAGGTACTGAATTCTGTATTGTCGTAGTGCTGATAGTAGATATAATCCCCTACTAACTGCATGCCGGTATTTAAGTCATCGGAGATAGCAGAGGCCTTTTGCCCTTTTAGATTACTGCGATAAAGCCCGGGACGACTCAGGACATAGCCTAAACCGTGACCACCGGTGCTACCGCCACTGTAGTAGAAAAGGTAGTCGCCACCGGCGCAGATGTATTTCGCTGCGACACCGTTTAATTTTTTAATATCAGAACCATCGGGATTCATGCTATAGAGAAAACCATGGTCATAGGCATTAGAGAAGTAGACGGTTCCGTTATATTCACAGAATAGACCGTCACCTCGGAGATTCCCGGCGGTATTTCCCACAGTTGCATCATCTAAGTCGATGTGTTTTTGTCTTCTGGCCATATAAGTAGTGGTACCCAGGATGCCTACCAGCAGGACGATTACCAGTAATGCGATGATTCCACGCTTCATAGTCCCCTCCTAATCTGTTTCTTGCCTAAATTATAGTATATTTCCCAACTTGTCATCAAGCATGGCATGAGATAAACTATTTTTAATAGGAAAACAGGAAGGACGACGACATGGATTTACTGGAACTAAGAAATCAAATTGACGCCATCGATCGGGAAATCGTAGACCTGTATGAGAAACGTATGCAGATTTCCGAGCAAGTGGCTGATTACAAAATCAAAACCGGTAAGAAAGTCTTCGACAGGACCAGGGAAGAGGAGAAACTGGAAACCTTACGAGGCCTTACCCACAACGACTTTAACAGACATGGTGTGCAGGAGCTTTTCGAGCAGATTATGTCTATGAGTAGAAAATTGCAGTACCAGCGCCTGACAGAAGAGGGCGTACTTGGTAAGCTGCCATTTATCGAACTGGATCAGCTGGAGACAAAAGGCGCCAGAGTGGTATTCCAGGGAGCAGACGGAGCCTATTCTCAGGCGGCATTGCATCAGTTTTTCGGAGATGTAAAAAGCTTCCACGTGGAGACTTTCCGGGATGCCATGGAATCCATCGAAGAGGGAAGTGCAGATTTTGCCGTACTTCCTATTGAGAATTCCACAGCAGGAAATGTCAGCGAAATCTACGACCTTTTGGTAGAATTTGAAAACTATATCGTTGGGGAGCAGATCATCCCTATTGAGCATTGCCTTATGGCTTGCCCGGGCACCAAGATAGAAGACATTGAGAGAGTGTACTCTCATCCACAGTCTCTCATGCAGAGCAACAGATTCCTGCGGGACCATGCGAACTGGGAGCAGATTACCATGAAGAACAACGCCTTTGCTGCCCAAAAGGTGGCAGAGGATAGGGATATTCACCAGGCAGCCATTGCCAGCGCCTATGCGGCAGAGTTTTATGGCCTGGAAGTGTTGAAGAAGGGAGTCAATCAGTCAAAACTGAACGCCACCAGATTCATCATCGTGACTAATCAGAAGGTCTTTTTGAAGACCTCCAACAAGATTAGCATTTGCTTTGAACTGCCTCACGAAAGCGGTTCGTTGTATCATATGCTTTCTCACTTCATCTATAACAATCTGAACATGACGAAGATTTCTTCCAGACCGATTGAAGATAGAAGCTGGGAGTATCGTTTCTTCATCGACTTTGACGGAAACCTTTCCGACGGAGCTGTGAAGAATGCATTAAGGGGCATCCGAGAGGAAGCTCGCAACATGAAGATTCTCGGGAATTATTAGTGGTATTGGGGAATACTAAGGAGAAGGACACATGAAAACATTTGCAGCAATCGACGTAGGTTCCTACGAGCTGGAGATGAAACTTTTTGAGTACTCGGCAAAACGAGGCATCAAAGAAATCGATGATCTAAAAAAACGGCTGGACCTGGGTACGGAAGCCTATCTCACAGGGAGACTCTCCCCGGAGAAAATCGACGACCTGTGTGAGCGTTTGTCTGACTTTGCCAAAGTCATGAAAACCTATCAGGTGGAAGAGTACGTGGCTTACGGTACCAGTGCCATCCGGGATACGAAGAATACAAGAATTCTGCTAGACCTGATCAAACAAAGAACAGGTATCTCTATCACTGTGCTCAGCAATTCCGAGCAACGTTTCGTAGACTTAAAATCCGTAGCATCCATGAAGGAAACCTTCCAGGAGACCATCAGTAAAAGCGCTTTGGTCATTGACATCGGAGGGGGCAGTATCCAGCTTTCTCTCTTCCGTGAGGGAAGGCTAAGAGCTACGCAAAATTTAAAACTGGGGGTACTGCGCCTTAGAGAGCGCCTTTTGCGCCTCAATGCCGGTATCACCAAGATGGAAGGGCTGATAGAAGAAATCGTTTTAGCCCAAATGGATGTCTTTTGCAAACTCTATCTGCCGGATAAGGAAAAGGTAGAAAACATCATCCTGATTGATGACTATCTGGCCGGGATTTTCCGCAATCCTGCGGTAACCTATGACCATCCGGGATTCCTTCCTACAAAGGAGATGGAAAAGCTCATGGGGGATATGGAGGAGAAGAACCTGCCGGAAATGGCAAGAACCCTGGAGATTCCACAGGACCAGGCATTGCTTTTCTTTATCAATGCAGTCATGGTCCGAGTGCTGGTGCGTACGGTGGGAGGCAAGAGAATCTGGGCGCCGGGCATGACTCTGTGCGATGGTATCATGTACGAATATGCCCAAAAACACAAGCTGATCAGTGAATCCCATGATTTTGAAGCGGATATCCTTTCCTCTGCATATCATATCAGCAAACGCTACATGGGTAGTAAAAAGCGAGGGGAGACTTTAGAGGCCATTGCACTTAATATCTATGACACCATGAAGAAAGTCCATGGTCTGGGAAAAAGAGAGAGACTCCTGTTGCAGCTTTCTGCCATTCTCCATGACTGTGGAAAGTACATTAGCATGGTAAATTTAGGAGAATGTTCCTACAACATTGTTATGTCAACCGAAATATTAGGACTTTCTCATTTGGAGCGGGAAATTATAGCCTATGTGGTGCGCTTTAACCACACACCATTTCAGTATTTCCACGAGCTGGAGCGTACTACCACGCTGACAGAGGAAGCTTACCTCATCGTCACAAAGCTGACCGCCATTCTTCGAGTAGCCAACGCTTTGGATCGAAGCCATAAGCAGAAATTCAAGGATGTGAAGATGCAGCGGAAGGATAACAGACTGGTTATTATATTAGACTCCGACGAAGACATCACCTTAGAGAAAGGCCTATTTAAAAACAGAGCTGCTTTCTTCGAAGAAGTCTTTTCCGTAAAACCTGTGATTCGTAGAAAGGACAGGCTATGAAAGAATCCAGTAAGTATACAAATCCCGAATACTTTACCAATCGCGAATTAAGCTGGTTGCTCTTTAATCGCCGTATCCTGGGGGAAGCAAAGGATGTAAAGACACCTTTTATGGAGCGTTTGAAATTCTTAAGTATCACCAGTTCCAATTTAGATGAATTCTTTATGGTGCGGGTGGCCTCCCTAAAAGACATGGTAAATGCCGGCTATCGAAAGAAGGATATCGCAGGTATGACCGCCAAACAGCAGCTTACTGCTGTGATGGCAGATACCCACGACTTCGTAAAGGAACAATACAATGTCTATGAGAAGCAATTGCTTCCGGGGATGGAAGAAAATGGTTTACATATTATCAGAAACCATGAAGACCTGACCGCTAACCAAGGAAAGTATGTGGATCATTACTTCATGGAGGAAGTGTATCCGGTGCTTACCCCTATGGCAGTGGATTCCTCCAGACCTTTTCCTTTGATTCGGAATAAAACTCTGAATCTAGGCGCCTTGGTGAAGAAAAAAACCGGCGGCAAAGAATTGGAATTTGCCACAGTACAGGTCCCAAGCGTGTTGCCCCGTGTGGTAGTGGTGCCGGGAGATGTGGAGAATCAGATTCAGGTGATTTTCTTGGAGGAAATCATCGAAAGAAATATGGGAAAATTGTTCCTGAACTACGATATCGTCAGTTCCGGACCTTTCCGCATCATGCGAAATGCTGACTTTAGCATAGACGAAGATGAGGCAGAAGATTTATTAAAAGAAATTGAGAAGCAGCTTAAGCAGCGCCAGCGTGGACAAGCCATCCGTCTCGAGGTGG
>JAEEGF010339553.1_pt1 | contig 13501 bp, 11 predicted proteins | sample 9134171 | NCBI WGS metagenome assembly JAEEGF01 (sample SAMN16246542, study PRJNA631951) | gut metagenome | biome: gut microbiome; feature: rumen; material: AP-attached | host: Bos | place: Iran: Karaj | collected 2018-10
AGACAGAAATGTTTCACTAATGTTACACTAATAATCGAAGGAGAAAAGATAACTATTTGATAATAAGCAAGATAGATTAAATAGTTAGTGCTCCCGCCCGGGGCACATTGAAAAGAGTTAGCTGTCTGATTTTCAGTGGTTGGCTCTTTTTGTGTCTCAATTTTTGGCGACTTAAGGGCCTTTTTGATGTGTCTCTATAGTTCTCACTTAATAATGTGTGATAACATATTTGCCTCCAGACGCGTCTATAATGTTCTTTCGAAAGAAAGGAAGCAATGCTAATGCAGAATCAATTTGAGGTGACGTAACAACATAATAATCCTCGTGCTCCTCAACACTAATCTGATACTTCTTCATTATTGCTCGATACTTCCCACTTTCGCTTACAATTACCTTCAATTGATCGTTCGTAAGGTTCTTATAATGCTCGAAAGTGTAAATATACCTCGATCCGGTTGAATCTCTGGGGTCTTGAACAAGCTCCGCGCCAAAGTATTTTTTCGTCATTTGGTAGTAAGAGCGATAATATGAGAGAGAGTCTAACATTTCGTTTGTCTCCCTTAAAAGAGCATTAACATATGCAACGAATTCTTCTGAATTCATCTCTTTCTCGCCTGCCTTAAAAATGTGATCACGCGTGAGAATCGTCTGAGTCTTTGATGTGTCCGATTGTGTTAATGACTCAATAAAATCATCTCTCTCTTCTAGTCTCTTAATTAATCTATTATTCGATATAGAACTCACAAATGAGAACACAGTAGCTATCATCGCAATGCTGCTTACGATAGTCAAATATGCCCTATTTCTTCGATGATTATTCATTAACAGATTATTCTCTATAGAAGAACGATCTGCCGTAGAATTGAAATCTGTATTATTGTTGGTATTATTATTCATTGGATGAAACTGTTACAGGGATAGATAACAACTCTCGTAATTCGTCTATCGTGAACGTCCTCTCTCGCTCAATTTTTGTGCGTTCTTCTACGAGATCACGTTGGTGTTCAATTTGAAGTTGCATCTTCTCGAACTTCAAATCTTCAATCTGAGACTCATATTCGCGAAGTCTCATATGATAACCAATGAAATAACAGGCTCCCCCGACTATGCTTGCTACAGTAAGGTATGACGCAATAACACCGCCAACACTATCAAATATTTTCTTTGACTGAGCTGGCGGCTGACTATAATTGTTATTCTTCTTTTTTCCCAATCTACAAGAGTATTAAATAATGAAAATAGACCACTTGATCCTGATTCCTACACTACTAGTTCTGGTATTCTCTGACTAATTCTTCAACAATGTAATTGTCTCCGTAAAGGTATAAACCAGTCTTCTCGTCGTGGAAACGCCGACAGGTATTGCTCTTATAGAAGATATCCAGTGCATCCGTCAATGAGATGTGGAAGCGCTCGGACATTTTAACTACGATACAACCTATCCGGTTCCAGCGGATGATGTTGCGTACTTGTCTATGTTCTTCTGCACTCATAATGCAATCACCTCCTTGAAAGAAATATACTTTTCAATGACTTCCTGATTCAGGATGCAAATCTGGTTGTTTGGCTGATGTTCGGAGAGGCGCGAAAGAGCCGTCTCTTCATCCATCAGGCCAAGAGAATACAGGTTAACGGTATCGACGACGCGGTCATTCGCAATTCCGCCCTCGATTATGTCATACTCTGCCCAAGGCTTCAATCCGTTCCTGCTATCGACGATGAAATGAAGCCAATTCCTGTCGTATGCCGGAAAGAACAGATAGCGATACTCTTTAATGGCAGACTCCCTGTCAAACTCATAAACGTTCAACACGCCAGGCTCTTTTCGAGAATCAGCCTGACGGGCAGCCCACTCCTTGGCCTGTTCTCTCAAATCCGTCAAATAGAATCCCCGGCCGAAATCCAGGTCCGGTCTGCCGAAATCACATAGCGGGTGCTCAACCCGCATGGTTGCTCCATGATAAAGAATCATTATTACTCCTCCCAGCGTTTTAAGGTTTCAATCATTCCAGCGGTCACATTTGCGCGGCTCTCCGTATGAAGCACATCATAATGCGGAATAATATAGTTCTCAATCATTCCAACGGCTTTCATCCGCTCGTAAACTTCCGCATAATCCATATTAAGCTTATCCGCGACATCTTCAATACAAGATGCCACGAAGCTCATCAGGATTTCCTGGTCTGTGCGTTGAATCAACGTGCTCATAACAATGCAAATTTAAGTATTTACTTTTGTTGCCCAAAGGCTAATAGTTATCTTAATAACCGAAATAGCCCACGCCTATCGTGAATACTCCCAGTCTGCGATCCGGTCTTGAAAAGAGGAAATATTGACTCTTGTCGGCTATTGAGATATCCCAAACACATGGAGGATATATTCACAGTACATCATAGAAGCATTTGCAATTAATAGAGCCTCTCTTTCCTTTATATCTATTCGAGAAGAGCCAACACCATGAGAATCACTCCCGATATTTCTCATTCCCGAAATAGCATTAATGATTTTTTCTAAGCCCGAGAGCATCTCATTAATCCTCTTGTCCCATTCCCTATGTTGCATCATACCGAGCTCCTGCTTACAGTCTTTACATATTTCAATCAGGTTACCCTTGGATTCATAGGTCGCTCCGCGTTTTTTTTCTATAATGAAAATGAGGACTTCTTCTAGTAATGTTCGGGATTTTGTAACGACGCTGTCATAATCTCCTTTTTCAAGATCTGATTGTATTCTCTCAGGTAGTTTTTGAATATAAGCTAAAGATACATCCTCTATGATTGGTGCTTCGATAATCTCAGTCTTTCCAATAGTTGAAACAGAATACGAGCCATGGATTCTCCTTAATTCTTTACCAGACAAGAGAAGACAGGCATTAATATCGTTAAGGACAGCATTAATAATTGATTCGTGAGCTTCTTTGATTTTTTCTGGAGAAGAGAGAGATCTAAGACATTCAAATCGATTAAGTTGGAATAAAAAATCAAAAAAAGAAGTCAATTGATTACTCTTAATAACAAAGCGCAAAAGATCTTGCATATATTCCCATCTGCTTTTTTGCCCAGATGCGCCCCATGTATATGTCCGAGGAAGACCAAACTGAGTACTTAATTCACAGAGCTTCGGTCCACTCATATAAGGAAGACCCCAAAGGCCTTCATTTATAGGATATGTTTTGTCTCCTATTAAAATGTCAATAATAGGGCGCTGTATTAATATAGCATAATCATTACTCGGAATACTTTGCATATCACAATTATCGGTTCTTATTCTTCTTTAACACATAAGAGATTATGGCATATTCTGATATTTTCGCGTATACTCTTTTATGAAAAGGAAGAAAATACGCAGCGACACCAAGCACATCAACTGTGGCGGGGAAAAGAACAGCCCAAATACCTTGAAAATTGATATACTTATAAAGGACGTATCCTAACCCAATGAATACGGAACTAACGATAAGCCAGTATGAAAAATGGGAAATGAAGTAATCCCTTTTAATCCGCTTAATAAGAGGTTTATGTTTTTCAATTCGTAGCTCTTTTTGTAAAGAAGATACTGTTTTAACAGCATCATAGCCTTTTTGTCTCGAAACACGTAATTCATCTTGGGTTTCTAAAAGATGGCGTTCACTCTCAACTAGTTTAGCTGCATCAGACTTCATTTTATACTGTGCAGTGATGTATGCTTCAGTATCATCATATGAGATGAATTCTAGTATTTCTGGTAATGATTGGCTATCATATAGTTCTATCTCTCTCTGCAGAACTCTAATTCCTGCATAGAGTTCTTTCTTGACATCGTCAGAAAGCTTTTTCTTCTTGATATCTTCAAATCTAGTTTTAATAGCTATACTCACATCATCATTAAGTGCGGCTTGGGATCTTGCCACGATGTCTAAAGAAAGAGGAAGGCGATCTGAAGAAAAGGACTTATTGAGCTTATACCAGAAACGCGATGTAATCCAGTCCATATCAGTAGCTAATGGGACAGAATTCTGCTTTTGCTGGGCTTGATCGAAAGCCAATTTGTGACCTATCCTGCTATTCGTTAAAAATACATAACGGCAGTTTTCGAAGCTTCTTTTTATCTCTCCTCGCCTCAATCCATTAATGATTGTGAGCACTCTAGAGTAATAATCTACCTTCCCTTCGTTATTTAGGTCGTTGTAATTATCTTCTAAATACTTGGTATACTCCACTTTGCCGAAGATGACATAATCAGGATTCGTTGAAAAAGAAGAATAATCATTATCGTCGTACAGAATTCCACTCTGCTTCACAGTGGAAAGGATACTTGCTCTATGAATGTCAATATCTGAAATAGAATGTGATTCCTGAATAAGTTTCACCAATGCCTCTTTGGAAGGATCCGGAGCTTGTTTCTTCTCTAAAAGTTGCTTAGCTCCATTAAAAACGCCATTGAAAGCGACCATTGTTTCTGATAAAAACCTTAGCGAGATGAGCTCTTGACCTTTATTAGAAGCATTTATTTCTTTAACTAGTTCTAGGAACTCGTTGAATACCTTTTTATAATATGGATCATGATATCCAGCACAACCAAAGAGAAATTCTGTATCAAGGAAAACAGTTAATCGTCCATTGCTGGGCCAACGACCAAGAGTATTGGTATTATCAAAATACTGTAGGCCATGATAGCTAATTAGTCCTGCAGATAGCTGATTGAAATACAGCCGAAATGTTGGGTCATCCTTCTTATGAATAATAAAAGCTTTGATATACTTCTCGACCTCATCGTTGGCATAATCATCAATCACGTATGAAGCAAATTGAGAAATAAGTTCCTCTTTGGGATACTTAGCCGCCACAGAAAGAGAAGCATTTTCTTGAAGATATAAAGATAATGCAGAAATGACATAATCGTATGAACATTTGAGTTCCTCTATCTTCTCAGTAATAGAATCATTAGGCAAAACATCAATGCTATAAACATTATTACTCTTGGATAGAGTTATGCCAATACTCTTCTTTAACAAGCCTTTAATTATAGAAATCGGTATATGTATTGCATACAATTCTTCTAATAGCGACTGGACAACTTCTACAGTAAAAGATAATTGTTTTTTTGTCGCCAAAGCTGCTTTAATAAAATCAGAAACGACATCATATGCGTCTTTGTTGTTGTCGTGATAGACGCCAAAGACAGAGATTGAAGCTATTATATCGTTCTTCATAAAAAGTGTGTTTGTATACTAATTCTCTGTTGTCCCTCCTGCGGCACCTTCTTCCATAGGGGAAGCGATAAATGCGTTCAATTCCTGGCGACGGGTGCGCCATTGGGGCATATATTTGGACATGAAGGCTTCAAAGAGTTTGTTGTGCTTCTCAACCTTCAAGTGTGTCAACTCATGAAGTACGACATATTCGATGCAGGAGCGCGGAACACGGGCCAACTCCAAGTTGAAAAGGAGATGACGTTTCTTGGCTATACAACTGCCCCACTGGGAGCGCATTTGCTTGACTTCCCAAGTGACATCTGCCTCTCCGGTCTTCTCCATCCAAATGGGGACAATGTCCTCAAGGGCTTCTTTGAGCTGTGCCCGCTGCCATTCACGCAGAACCAGAGCACGGTTTTCGGTGGTAGTCCCAGGTTGGACGGTCATGATGAGCCAGTCTCCGGATTTGCGGAGGGAATGGGCGACACGGGGCTCTTCCTGGACGCGAAGACGATACCGGGCTCCGAGATGGTAGAAGGATTCTCCGGTTACATACTCACGTTCGGTTTGGCGGGCCTGGGTGAGAATGCTCTCACGTTGCGTCTCGACCCAGCTCCATTTGGAGATGACGAAGGAACGGATGTCGTTGTCATCCAGATAGGCTGGAGCAGACACGTGAACACGGGCATCCGGCGGATAAACTGCCAGATGCAGGTTCTTGATGTTCTTACGCTCTACAGCTATGTGGATGCCGTTAATTTCCATTCTTAAAACTCCTCTGTGTGGGCAGCAACAATCTTGGTGATTACATCAGGATCATAAGGCTCGCCAAGGAGCTCGTTCATTATCTTACGACGCAGCTGGCGATAGATGGTCGGGACTTCACGGAAGCGAGGGAAGGCATATCGCTTGGCTACTTCATGAACGCGCAGGGCAAGTTCCACATTGCCACCCAGGTTGTCGCAGAGGTCCTTCTTGGCCGGCGTATCAAGACGCTCATCCGTGGTGTTGCCCTGACGCAGAGCTTCGCCCATTTCCTTGATACCTTTGAGGAAGTCCTTGTATTCGATTGCACCCTGACGCAGTTCCTCGATAAGGCGATTGATGCGCTCGGAGAACTTCTTGTATTCCTCGGGGTTCTGTTCGCGCTTGCGGTTGATGGCACGGCGCACATTGGCAGTCATCGTTTCCGCAGCACCACGAGCACCACCCAGTTCCTGTTCTACGTCCGGGTCAATCTCAGCCTCACCGGTTTCAGGATTGATGTTGATGATGTCCAGGAAGGAGAAGTTGTCAAGCGTTTCCAACTTCTCGCTACGAGGGGCCACTATGTAGCGGTCCAGCAGGGCACGCATCTGGGCGTCGTATTTTTTCATGTCCACGTAGTCGCCGCTGCGCTGCATGATGGCGTGGCGCAGTTCCTCGTAGTCCTTTACCTTGGTGTAGATGCTGTTGGCTTCTTCCACGGTGAAACCGGCTTCGGTCATCTCCATTGCGATGGCTACGTAGCGGTTATTCAGAGTGCGGACGGCGTTGTAGAAGTCTTCACGACGGCCGGCATTCTCGATGATCTTGGCTTCCTGTTCGTCTGCAGGCGTGTCGTAAGGGAAGCAGAAATAGTCAAAGAAGTTGTCCAGCTTCTTGGGGAGAGCAACGGGCTCAACAATCTGCTCCACCCTCTGCAGTGCCTTCTCCAGCTCCTCACGGGCTGTCTTAAGGCGGCTCTTGAGCATTTCGCTGATTTCTTCCTTGACAAAGCCTTCAATCTCACTCTGGCCATTGGTGTAGTCCTCGATGGCGCTCTCGATGAACTCGAAGAGTTTCCGGTAATCAACGATATAACCGAATTCCTTTTCAGCACCATTCACACGGTTCACGCGGCAGATGGCCTGGAAGAGGTTATGGTCCACGATTTTGCGATCCAGGTACAGGTATGTGGCCGCAGGTGCGTCAAAACCGGTAAGCAGTTTGTCCACGACGATGAGGAGTTTCATCTCTCCCGGACGGTTGATGAACTGGTCCTTGGCCCAGGCCTCATACTGTTCCGGGGTGCGGTCTCCCATCATCTCTTTGGACCACTTGTATTTGTACTCTTCCTCAGTCTTCTTGCTTTCGTCTGTGAAGCCGTTGGCGAGGGAGATGTCAGGGACGTAGCTGGTGACTACGGCGCAATGATTCTGGAAGTTCTCGTTACGGAAAAGGTCCCAATATTTGTACGCCTCATAGATGCTCTCCGCAACCAGCATGGCGTTGCCGTAGCCGTCTGCAAGGGCGTTACGCAACTCCATATCCAACATTATGTCACCGACTATACGGCGCATACGGTCGTCGCTGCTATAGATATTCTGCAACTGAGCCCAGCGGTCTTTCAAGGCTTCTTTGGCCTTTGGTGTCAGGTTTCTGGTACGCAGGTCGAAGAGTTGATCCATCGCGTTAGGATCGGAAAGCTGCTGCGGTACGTCACGGGCTTCATAGCGGAGATCCAGGACAACTCCGTCGTGGACAGCCTCGTCGTAGCGATAGGAATGGATGTAACGGCCGAAGCTCTCCTGACTGGTCTTGCGTTCACCCTTCTTGAGGAGCGGGGTGCCGGTAAAGCCAATCATCATCACATTCTCGCCCATAATATGGCGCATGGCCTTGTGCAGGATGCCGCCCTGAGTGCGGTGGCACTCATCCACAAAGACGTAGATGTCGCCTTTGGCCTTGAAGTCAGGAGGGAGGGACTCGGCCAGCTCCTTCATATACTGTTCAGCGGATTTCTTACCAATCTTCTGGTATTCCGGAGTGTCGTCGCTGGTGGTATTATGACCGAACTTGTGAATCAGTGTAGTGATGAGCCAGGGTGCCGGATGATCCAGCTTACCAAGAAGGTCGCTACCACTGGAGGCGTGATAGAAGGAATCCTCCTGGTTCTTGTCCAGCAAGCCACTATTACGGAAGCCGTTGGTTATCTGCTTGTCCAGTTCGTCACGGTCGGTAATGATGACCACGCGGGCATTCTGGATGTTCTCTTTGATCCACTGAGCCAGCCAGACCATTGTGAGGGACTTGCCGGAGCCCTGGGAGTGCCAGATGATACCGCTGTCTTTGGTCTTGATGCGAGGAATGGCCGCTTGAAGAGCGAAAAACTGATTCGGGCGGGCAACCTTCTTTGTGCCACCGTCATATACGATGCAGTCGTGGATAAAGTGAATGAGACGATTGGGCTCCAGCATCTGGAGGACGGAACGGTCCAGCTCGTTTACGACATCGGGGAATGTGGGCTTGTTCTGCTCCGGATCACCGCTTTCGCCGGTGGTTTCCTTCCAACGGAGATAATACTTTTCCGGGGTGCAGGTGGTTCCATACCAAAGGCCTTCACTGGGGTTGCCTGCCATCACGAGCTGGGAAGTGGTGAAGAAACGAGGAATGTATCCGTTCTGTTGGTTCCGGTAGTTCTGACGGATGGCCTCGGACACAGGTACGCCGGAGCGTTTGAGTTCGAGAACCACAAGGGCGATACCATTGACGTACACAACGATGTCAGGACGGCGATGCTCGGAATCTCCTACACCATTGGTCTTGACAGAGACCTCTTCTGCCAATTCAAAGACGTTTTGTTCCGGATGCTCCCAGTCAATGAAGCGGACGGCCTTGTTCACCAGGCCAGGGCCTTGAGAGATGCTGACGCTGTAGCGGAGACGGTTGTACACGTTCTCGCTGGCTTGCATCAAGGTGTCGAAGGTGCTGCAGGCGTCGATCTCCTCCTTGAGTTTGCGAATGGCAGCACGAGCCTGGTCCTCGGTCAGTTTTTGCTCACCCCGTGCGTCAGAGGTGAGCCAGGCCGTGATTGTGTCTTCTCGGAGGTTGGTGTTCTCTTCTTCGTAGAGATTGCCGATGTATCCGTAGAGAGGAAGCCTCTCACGGATGAGCTTGATGACGCCGTTTTGCGTCGTGCGCTCCGATGTAGTAATTCTGAGGTCTGGCATCATACGGGTAATCTTATTTGTCCGGTCAGAAGCTTCTGCATCATCCCTTGTTTGATGTTCTTATATTTGTCACGCTCTGCTTCCAGGGCGGCGATTTCTTTATCCATTGCGGTAAGGATACCAGCGATTCTGTCCTGCTCTTTCTTGGTAGGGGGAACAGTAACCACGATCTTATTGAAATTCTCTTTTGAGAGATTATAGCGAGTGGCTCCTTGTGCAAGCATTGTCATTTCTTTCCTGCCGATAGCACTACGGAAATAGTAGGATAGGAACAGCCCTGACATTTCTTCGTCCTCGAGTCGATAACCAAAGCAGAAACTATTCAGATACACATTATCAACATCTGTAAGGAGAGTTGAACACGTTCCCACATCCTCGGGTGTTTCTGACGAAGTGTTGAAAAACAAATCTCCCTTGCGAACTTCATTCTGGTTCTCCGACATAGGATCTATGTCAACAGATTCCAAGATGTCCGTGTTTATATACGGGTTATTAAGGACGTTTAAGAACGTAATGTAACGACACAGGCCGTGCCCAAAATCTGCCTTACCCTTTCCTGTAATGCCACTATAGGTGTGACCGATTTCTCCTATACATTTCTCTTGCCATTTTTGGGAAAAGCCCTTAAGTCTGATTGCGCCTGTAAGCAATTGATTTAACGTTCCCTGACGGACCATTCTCTTCTTGTTAATACATCTATTAAGGTCCCCAAGAAGCTGGTCAATTTCGATAATGGCTTTTGAGATTCTCTCTTGTTCCTCCTTGTACTTCGGTATAGCGACAAGATACTCTTTTATAAGGCTTTTGTCGCCACGAGGCATTTTCGTTCCAGTAGCTGTGTCAGTAACATACTGAAAAAACGAGTCACGAGAAAGCTGGGAAAAAAGAAAACCCGAATCCACGAAATCAGACTTTGGCCGTATCACAAGGACATCATTAGAACAGCCAGCGTTTACATTTGAAAGCCAAATCTTTTTGAGGTATGGACGTATATTTGAGAGCAAAATGTCTCCTGCCCTATATTCTCTTACCCGGCCATATGGCAATTCCCCCATAAACGGAACAACACCCATTCGATCTTGAAGCATGTTGTCAGTAGTAACATATGCTTCTGGACTAAAACGATCGGTTGAAACCGCTGCGGTTGCAAAGTCGCTAATATCAGACAATTTTACAACTGTCCAATCAACGGGAATCAGTCCCATTTCTGATGGCTTTAATCTTCGTTCAATCATTAGATGGAGTTGTTAGAGTGATATGCCCATCTCTTTGAGAAATCCTTTCACTAATTCTCTGTGAGAGCCAACAGATTCTTCTATTTCTGGGAGTGTAATATCATAACGCTCATTAAGAGAAGTAATATTATTCTCAATTTCGCTTGACGCAGATTCCATTAATGAACGAATTCTATTAAGCAGTGATGGCATCCATTTATCCTCAAATACTAATTCACGAATATCCTTTTCTGTCAATTGTGAATACTTGGTCTGGACAGATGCGGTTAATTTCTTAATTAAATCTTTACGGACATCCTTTTGCTTCTCCATCGCTTTCGCATGTTTATCAAAGTCTTCCCAGACCTCCAGCAGTTCTGCATACAATGCACGATTACGTTTCCCTTCTTTAATAAGAGCTCGAACGCCTTTTATGAAATTGCCATTCACATTTTCAAAAGGAATATCCTCGAAAGAGTCGCTAAACTCTTCCGCAATTGCCTCCATTGATACTTGTTCAGCGTCAATCATCTGCTCAGTTTTTTCTATCTGAGCCGCTTCTTTTGCGAAAAAATGACCAATAAGCACGTTCACGGGTACCAGATCGCACTCAAGCTCATCGTAATCAAATGACTTCTTGGTTTTGCCCTTATTCTTCCCATTTTTAGTGATAGGAAGCTTAACTGTAACTTTCCAACCGTCACGTGAAACCATGTATAAATCATCCTGCATGGTCTCTTCGTTCCAGTATTTCATCAGTTCGTCATAGACAGCATAAGAGTCAATCAGGGAGTGACAGGGGGCAAACAAGCGAAGCATTTCCTTGCTCCAGGCCTCGATTTTCTCCCGCGGGATGCAGTCCTGAGCTACCGTAGGGAAATTCTCCCGCATGTACTTCTTCCATACCTCAAAGGTGTCCAGGACTCGCTGATTCTGTGCCTTGAAACTGGCGTCGTCAGCAATGAGACCAGCCAGATTACGGGATGCGGCCGTGGTAAGCTGGAGATAACCCTTGTTGGCATGCGGCTCAAAGATTTTGTCTCGCAAAGACGGGCAGACATCCCAGAGAGCCTCAAGTGCATCCACGTCAGCCTTAGGCAGGCCGCCATGCAGATGGGCGTACAGATCCTGCTGAATCTCGGTGGAGCGGGGCTGGATGTAACGAGGGATATTGAGGTTGTATTCGTTCTTCTCAATCTCGGAATATGGAACCAGGCGGCTGAAGTGGGATAGTTTGGCTTCCTTGGCCCAGGCATCGGCAATGCGCTGGATGTCCTGCTCACGGAGGCGATTCTTGGCACCGTCCTTATAGAAGCCGTCCTTGGCGTCAATCATGAATATGCCCTTGGAATCCTTGGCGGCGGCTTTGTCAATAATGATGATGCAGGCGGGGATGCCGGTTCCGTAGAAGAGGTTTGCCGGAAGTCCGATGATGCCCTTTATGATGTGGCTTTCTACGAGTGCTTTGCGGAGCTTGGCTTCGGCGTCACCTTTCTCTACGCTGCCACGGAAGAGAACACCGTGGGGCAGGATGCAAGCGCCCTTGCCATCCGGGAGGATGGACTTGACGATATGCATCAGGAAGGCGTAGTCACCTTTGGAGGACGGCGGGATGGCATCGGCTTTCCATCGGCCGTAAACATCGTTATCCTTGGCACTCTTCTTCCATTTCTTGAGGGAGAAGGGTGGATTCGCAACGACGTATTGGAACTGCTGCAGTTGGTTGCCTTCGTGGTGCAGGGGGACGTTCAGCGTGTCACCATGCTGGAGGTCTGCCGTGTACATGCCGTGGAGAATCATATTCATCCGGGCCATGTTAATGGTGGCCAGATCTTTCTCCTGTCCATAGAGGTTGACAGCCGTGCCACGTGCAGTTTCGTTCATGGCGCGGAGGAGAAGGGAGCCCGATCCGCAGGCCGGGTCGTATATGGTAATGCTGCGGCTCTTGTCGTCTCGAATGCCAATAATCTTGGCCATCAAGCGGCTGACCTCGGCGGGCGTATAGAACTGTCCCTTGCTCTTTCCGGACTGGGAGGCAAAGTTCCGCATCAGATACTCATAAGCGTCACCAATCAGGTCGTCATCTCCGGCACGGTTGGTACTGAAATCGAGGTTCGGATTCTCGAAGACTTCGATGAGGGAGGTGATTGTGTCCACCTTGTCTTTTCCCTTGCCGAGTTTGTCTTCGCTCTCGAAATCGGCGTTGACGAAAACATTGTCCAGGCCGAATGTGCTGGCGAGCTTTGCCAGTTTTTTATTGATCTCGTCACCGATCTGGTCCTTGTGCTTCAGGGCAATGAAATCGTCGAAGGTGCAGCCTGCAGGAATCTCTTCCAGGTCGGGGTCACCGGATTTTGCGCGGTCGGAAATGTACTTAACGAATAGAACGACCAGGACATAGTCTTTGTACTGACTTGCGTCCATGCCGCCACGGAGTGCGTTACAACTCTCCCACAGGGTAGAGTATAACTGGGACTTCTTTATTGCCATTATGCGTATGTTTGCTATTACTCGCTATAACTTACAAAGATAAAAAAATTCAACCGTTTTTTGTTGTATACTTACCCGTAAATATTCGTGGTTCTTTCCATTTTGGAAACAACCACTGATAAACAATGAACTGCCAATAGATTCCTGGCAGTTCAACTCGTAAATTAGGATCATCGCCTTCTACCCCACCTTATTACTGGTGTAGTAACCATCTCCCGCGCCTTGCGGAAGCAGCGGCGGGCCCAGAGGATGTCGTCCTCGTTCTGGTCGCGGCCCCAGCTCTGGTCGGGAGCGGAACCTCCGCCTCCGCAGTTTTGGGCGAAGGTGGTGGCGGCATCGACTTGCCCGACAAAAAGAAGGAAGGCTGTCCGAAAGATATTGCCAGACTCTTCCGGCGAATGGGTTCGCTCGATCGCTCTGCTCTCTTCATGAAAGGCCTTCACTGCTCCGCCGGAAGCTTTCGTTTCATATCTCTTCCCATCCAAGGTCAAACCCAACGGGAACAGATAATCCTTCCCTTCATCAGACGTGGCAAAAGCGAGGCGCTCAAATACAGCCCGTACCTTTTTGCGAATACAATAAATAAAAAACTACGGCTATTTCAAAAATTAGCCGTATATTTGTCGCGAATTTTACGCTTATGGCCAAGTTTT
>JAEEGF011662356.1_pt1 | contig 13501 bp, 7 predicted proteins | sample 9134171 | NCBI WGS metagenome assembly JAEEGF01 (sample SAMN16246542, study PRJNA631951) | gut metagenome | biome: gut microbiome; feature: rumen; material: AP-attached | host: Bos | place: Iran: Karaj | collected 2018-10
ATCCTCATCGACAAGATGAAGCTTTCGTTCGGAATGGATGTCACGAAGTATAACATTGAACCCAAGAAAAAGAATATCTAGCAATGAGGCACAATAAATCAGTCAATCATCTTGGCAGAAAGAGCGGTCACCGCAAAGCGCTCCTTTCCAACATGGCGTGTTCCCTGATCCTCCACAAGCGGATCACCACCACCGAGGCGAAGGCAAAGGCCCTGAAGCAGTATGTGGAGCCCTTGATCACCAAGTCGAAAGAGGATACCACCCACTCCCGCCGCGTCGTTTTCAGCTATCTGAAAGACAAGAACGCCACGGCCGAGCTTTTCCGTACGATCGCTCCGAAGGTTGCGAACCGTCCGGGCGGATACACCCGCGTCCTGCACGTCGGTTTCCGTCAGGGTGACGCCGCCGAAATGGCTCTGATCGAGCTGGTCGACTTCAACGAGGCCGCCCTGGCCACCGCGCCTGAGAAGAAGGCCGCGAAGAAGGGTACCCGCCGCAGCGCGAAGAAGGCAGCTCCCGCCCCCGAGGCTCCCGTAGCGGAGGCTCCCGCGGCCGAGGAAGCCCAGGCGGAGTAGTTTTTTACCGAGACGAAAGGGGGTGGCCGAAAGGTTGCCCCCCTTTACCTTTTTTAATCTATGAATCCTTTATTTTACGCAGTCCCTGCCGCGTCCGTCCTGGCGTTGGCATTCGCATATATCTTCTTCCGCCAGATGATGAAGGAGGAAGAAGGCACCCCCACCATGAAGCAGATCGCCAAGTACGTCCGCGAGGGCGCGATGGCGTATCTGAAGCAGCAGTATAAGGTCGTCGTGATCGTATTCGTGATCCTGGCCCTGTTCTTTGCGCTGCTCGCCTATGTATTCCATGTCCAGAATCCCTGGGTCCCGTTCGCTTTCCTGACCGGCGGCTTCTTCTCCGGCCTGGCCGGATTCATCGGGATGAAGACCGCGACCTTCGCGTCCGGCCGTACCGCCAACGCCGCCCGCCGCAGCCTCAATTCAGGGCTGAAGGTGGCGTTCCGCAGCGGCGCCGTGATGGGCCTGACCGTCGTCGGCCTCGGCTTGCTGGATATCGCCATTTGGTTCCTCATCCTCAATGCCTTCGTGACGGAAGCCACGATGGCCCAGAAGCTTGTCGTCATCACTACGACGATGTTGACCTTCGGCATGGGTGCTTCCACCCAGGCCCTCTTCGCCCGTGTGGGCGGCGGCATCTACACCAAGGCCGCCGATGTGGGCGCCGACCTGGTCGGCAAGGTCGAGACCGAGCTGCCTGAGGATGACCCCCGCAATCCCGCCACCATCGCCGACAACGTCGGTGACAATGTCGGCGACGTCGCCGGCATGGGCGCGGACCTCTATGAAAGTTACTGCGGATCCATCCTTTCTACGATGGCCCTGGGCGCTTCCGCCTTCTACGCGGTCGGTCCTGAGATGCAGATGAAGGCGATCCTCGCCCCGATGCTCATCGCTGCTATCGGCGTGGTGCTGTCCATCCTCAGCATCTTCACGGTCCGCACCAAGGAAGGCGCTGGCATGGCCCAGCTTCTCAAGTCTATGAGCGTGGGTACCAATCTCGCCGCCGCCCTCAGCGCGGTCGCCACTTTCGGCGTGCTCTACCTGCTCGGATTCGAGAATTGGTGGCAGCTCAGCTTCTCCGTCGTCGCCGGCCTTGTCGCGGGCGTCGTCATCGGCAAAGCGACCGAATACTACACGTCCCATTCCTACAAGCCTACGCAGAAACTCGCGGAGGCTTCCCAGACCGGTCCGGCCACCGTTATCATCAACGGCGTGGGCCTCGGCATGATCTCCACGGCCATCCCGGTCATCGCGATCGCCGTCGCCATCATCCTGGCCTATCTTTGCGCCATCAATTTCAACGTGTCCGAGATGCTGACCCCCGCCAACCTGTCGAAGGGTCTCTACGGCGTCGCGATCGCGGCCGTCGGCATGCTCTCCACCCTGGGCATCACCCTGGCTACGGACGCTTATGGTCCGATCGCCGACAATGCGGGCGGTAACGCCCAGATGTCCGAGCTCGAGCCGGAAGTACGTGAGCGTACGGATGTCCTGGACGCCCTGGGCAACACCACCGCTGCGACCGGAAAGGGCTTCGCCATCGGTTCCGCGGCCCTGACGGCCCTGGCTCTGCTGGCTTCCTATATCGAGGAGATCAAGATCGCCCTCGACCGCACAGGCGAAATGGTCAACGGCGTAGCCGGCAAGGTAGACGCCGCCAGCGCGAGCATCCTGGATATCCTCAACAACTACAACGTGTCCCTGATGAATCCGGCGGTCCTCGCCGGCGTGTTCATCGGCTCGATGATGGCATTCCTTTTCTGCGGCATGACGATGAACGCCGTCGGCCGTGCGGCCGGCAAGATGGTCATCGAGGTGCGTCGCCAGTTCCGGGAGATCAAGGGTATCTTGACCGGAGAGGGTACGCCTGACTACAAGCGTTGCGTGGAAATCTCCACCAAGGCAGCCCAGCATGAGATGCTGGTGCCTGCATTCACAGCCATCCTTGTGCCCGTCGCGACGGGTTGCATCCTGGGTGTCGCGGGTGTCCTCGGCCTGCTGATCGGCGGCCTGGGCGCAGGCTTCGTCCTTGCGGTGTTCATGTCCAACTCAGGCGGCGCCTGGGACAATGCCAAGAAGTTTGTCGAGGAAGGCCACTTCGGCGGTAAGAATTCCGATTCTCACCGTTCCACGGTCGTGGGTGATACGGTGGGTGATCCTTTCAAGGATACATCAGGTCCTTCGCTGAACATCCTGATCAAGCTGATGAGCATGGTCAGTATCGTGATGGCGGGCTTGACGGTCGCATTCCATCTGCTCTAGACGATTACCTCAAGCGCAGGCTGGCGGTTTAAGGAAGCGAGAGTTTTATCCCTTCGGGGAATGCTTCCTTAAACCGCCAGCCTGACGCTTTAAGGGTTGTGCTATTGCCGGATGGCGCGGCGCAACAGGCGCCGGGGGATGCGGGCGAAGACGATATCGTAACCTCCGTCTGTGCTGTTTGTACCGTCTTCATAAAGGACGCCGACGTCCCCGTTCTTGAACGCTACCATCGTAGAATAAGCCGCCAGGCCGGGCTGAAGGGTCAGGATGTCCTTCCAGGATTCGCCCCCGTCTGCGCTCATGGCCAGGGTCAGGCCGGCACGGGTCTTCTCTTCCTTGATGTAGGAATGCAGGATCAGGCCCTTCCCCCATGGGAGGATGTCGGCGTTGCAGTTGTTGGCCATCAGACCCTTGGAGGGACGCTGTCCTTCCCACTGCCAGACACCGTTTTCGTCCTTGACGGCCGTATTGATCCAGCGCGGACCATAGAATCCGGGGCGGCAGCTGGCCAGCAGTCGCCCGTCCGGCAGCAGGGCCAGTTTGGATTCGTCGGCGAGGCTTGCGACCGGAGTGGACTGCAGCGTCCAGGTCTGTCCCTCATCCTTGGAATAGAACAGGTGCGGCTGGATCGGCCAGGGGACGGGCATGGGATCGGGATAGTCCCGGTCCAGCACACAGGCCATCAGCAAGATGTCGCCATCCGCGTCCACGATTCCCTTGCCGGAGGTCGCGAAAGCGCTGTGCAGCGTTTCCGGGAAGGGGATGAGCCGCGGCTCACTCCAAGAGATACCGCCGTCCTCGCTGACGCTCAGGGCGGTATGCGTCAGTCCCCTGCGGAAACCCGCGCGGCCCCTTCCGGCGGCCATCAGGCAGAGGATTTTGCCACTGCGGGTCAAGGTCAGGGACGCGTCTCCGAAACCGAATCCGAGGTACCGGGTCGTATCGCCCCGGGCGATAAAGGTCTGGGGACCCCAGGTCCGGCCGCCGTCGGTGCTGCGGCGCGTGCTGATGTCGATGCTGGTGCTGCGGTAGCCCAGGTCGGCCAGGGACTCATAGCGGCGGTCGATCACCGCTACGATGTTGCCGTCCTTGTCCAAGCACATCGCCGGAATGCGGTAGAAATGACAGGAGTCACTGTCTTCGGCGAAGACTACCGTGCGCTCGATGACGGGAGCGGCGCAGCCGCAAACGAACAGGCAAGCGGCCAGGAATACAAGATTTCTCATAAACAATTACCGGTTAAAGCGTAAGCTTCAAAAACACTTCTATCGCCTGGTATTCGGCCATGCCGAGCGAGTCATAGAGTTTGGCCGTATTCTGCGTGCGTTCTTCGGCCCGCTGCCAGAATTCGCGGGGATCTTCTCCCGGGAACGGGACGATATCCTTCTGGGATAGGTGCCGGAAGATAGAGTGCCGCTTCTCGATCATCTCGCTGGGGCTGATCGGTACGGCCATGTCCACGCGGCCGAGTTCCCATTCCATCCATGCGCCCCGATAGAGCCAGATCGTGGTGTCGGAGAGCCAGGATTGTCCTTCTTGTTTTAACTGCTCGATGGCCTCCAGGGCCGCTTCCGTGCAGACGCGGTGCGTGCCGTGCGGATCCGCCAGGTCGCCCGCCATGTAGATCTGGTCGGGATGTACTTCGCGGATCAGGTCTTTGATGATGTCCACATCTTTCTGCGTCCGGGGCAGTTTGGTCACGCCGCCGGACTCATAGAACGGCAGGTTGAGGAAATGGATGCAGCTGCTCTTCAGTCCGAAGGAGTGGACGGCGCCGCGCGCTTCGCTCCGTCGGATGGCGGCTTTGATGGCGAGCAATTCCTTCGGCTCCGGGGCTCCGGGGATCTTGGAGGCGATGATGTCGCGGACCTCGGCGACGCGGTCGCCCAGGCCCAGCTGCCGGGCCGCATCCATATGCTGCATCACGACATCGTCATGGACCGCCAGGTCTCCCGAAGTCTGATAGGCTACATGGACATTATGTCCCTGGGATACGAGCCGGATGAAAGTGCCGCCCATCGAGATGACGTCGTCATCCGGATGCGGTGAGAAGATCAGGACGGTCTTGGGGAAGGGTTTGGATGCGACGGGACGTGTCGAATCATCGGCATTCGGCTTGCCGCCGGGCCAGCCGGTGATCGTATGCTGCAAGTCGTTGAAGACATCGATATTGATCTTGTCGTAGGGGCCGAACTGGTCCAGGAGCTCGCCCAGCGAATTCTCCAGATAGTCCTGCTGCGTCAGTTTCAGGATCGGTTTCCCGACCGTCTGGCAGAGCCAGACGACGGCTTTCCGCCGGAACTTGGTCGTCCATTCGCAGGGACCGACCAGCCAGGGCGCCTCGATGCGCGAAAGCATCTCGCCGGCCGTTTCATCGACATAAAGGGAGATGTTGTCGTGGCGCTGGAAGAAGGAGGCGGGGTAAGTCGGGTCGACCGGACGCTCGACGATCTGCTTAACCATCTCCGTCTTGCTTTCGCCCCAGGCCATCAGGATAATCTGCCGGGCGCTCATCATCGTCGACATGCCCATCGTGATCGCAGTCTTGGGCGTATCCTGAATGGAGCCGTTGAAGTTCTTGGCCTGGCGCTTGCGGGAAGTATAGGATAGGGCCACCACGTGCGTCCGGCTTTGGAAGGAAGCGCCGACTTCATTGAATCCGACCTGTCCGTGGGGGCCGATGCCGACGACCAGCAGGTCCAGTCCGCGTGCCAGTTTGTCAAACTCGGCGCAATACTCGGACACTTTGGATTGCGGGACAGTTCCGTCCGGAATAAAGACATTCTCTTCCTTGATATCTACCAGATCCAGGAATTCCCGGTGGAGCCGGTAATTGTGACTCTGGGTCTCGATGCCCTCCGTTGGATAATACTCGGCGATCGAAAACACTTGCACGTCGGTGAAGGAAATCTCCCCCTTCTTGAACTTTTTGACCAGGGCGTGATACACGGATGAGGGTGTGCGGCCAGTAGAAAGGCCCAGTTTGAACGGCCGGGTCTCTCCCGAAGCGCGATGCGCCTCGATGGCCCGGACGATCACATCCGCGATGTCGCGGCTTGCGACCGTCGCATCCGCATAGATTTCAGTCTGGATCCGTTCCCGGCTGTGGAGGATTCCCTTGGGAAGGTCTTTTTCGATAAGGCCGCCTTCGCGCGGCAGGGTGAAGTGCTTCATATCTTATTTTGACTTGAATCACAAATTTAATAAAAAAGTGACGGACCTTTGCTATATTTGGGAAGAATCCATTCTGTCGAAAATATGAAAAAAGTGTTTGCCGTTCTCGCCGCCGCTAGTCTGTTTTTGGGCTTTTGCCGGACTCCTCTTGCCGCCCAGACAAGGAAAGCCTTTCCCGAAGACAATGGGAAGGCTCTCGTGAATCCCGGAATGGGATGGATGCTCTACTATTATTCCAATATCCTCGATACGTACGGTTCCCGGCTGGAACCCTCCGATGTCGTGGCGGATTTCCCCGGGATGAGCACGGTATTCCTCCGGCTGCCCTGGAGTTTCCTGGAGCCGGAAAAGGACCGTTTCAACTGGGAAATCATCGACACTCCGGCTCAGCGCTGGCTTGAAAAGGGTTATCAGGTGGCTTTCTGTATCACGGCTACTGAAAACTGGACGCGCCAGGGCACGCCCCAATGGGTGTTCGACGAGGGGGCGAAATACTATGAGGTGGGAGGTTTCACCGAGGTGGACTATGACGATCCCATTTTCCTGGCCGCCGTGGAGCATATGGTGGAGAAGATGGCTGCCAGATACGACGGAGACCCCGCAGTCGCTTTTTTCGCGATCGGCGCCTATGGGATGTGGGGCGAGGGACATACGGTCCGCACCACACCCAACCATGGCCATTCCTGGGGTTTCGAGACGCAGAAAAAGTACATTGACATTTATACCCGGCATTTCAAAAAGACCCAGCTCTGCATTTCGGACGATTATCCCGGTCACAGCGACCGCCGGGCCCGTTTCCCCATCACGGATTACGCCAAGTCCAAAGGCGTCACCATCAAGGACGACAGCATCCTGGTGATGAGCCCGCCCGATTCGTGGTACCATAGCGGAATGGCGCAGTTGTTCTGGCCGGAAATGCCGGTCATCCTTGAGCATGAGCACTATGCCACCAGCGTCAAATACAATTCCTGGTTCCCCGACCTGCTTCTCAAGGCGGTCGAAGATTATCATGCCTCTTTCCTGTCCATACACTGGTGGCCGCGTGAGGAATATGAGGCCAACAAGGACATCATCACTCAGATCAACCGGCGCCTGGGGTATCGCATCAATATGACGGAGGCCGAATGGCCTTCCGAGATCCGACTGAACGAGGCGTTCAACATCAAAAGCGCATGGAAGAACCAGGGCGTAGCTCCCTGCTACGGCGGAGGCTACCCTTGCTTTACCATCAAGGACCGGAAGGGCGGCATCCTGGCCGTGCTCGTGGATACGGAGTTCAACGTGAAGGACCTGGGCGTCGATGCCCCCGGTGAGGGCGTTGCTTTCAAGCGGGATGTGGAATTTACCGTGGCCAAGGTGTTTACGGACTCGTTCGGCTCCTTTTCAAGGACTTGCCCCACCGGAAAGGCCGAGATCTATTTCTCCGTGGGGACGGCATACGGGACTCCGACCCTCGCCCTCCCGTACAAAGGGGACGACGGTCACCGGCGTTACTATCTGGGCGAGATCACCATCGCCCCTGCCGGCACGCTTTAACGGATCGATTGTTCGTACTCGCGCAGAGCCCGGATAGCCTGCGGACAGAGGATGAGCAGGGCGATGACATTGATCCAGGCCGTGATCCCGACCCCCACGTCGCCCAACTGCCAGATGACGCCGGCTTCGCGCAGGGAGCCGAACACGACCATGCCCAGCAGCAGGAAACGGAATACCCAGATGCAGGCCCGCTCGGCTTTCCTCCGCTCCGGCTTGCCTTCGAAGAGGGTGATGATGCTGGTCTCGCCGTAAAAATAATAGGCCATCACGGTGGTGAAGACGAAAAACACCAGCGCAATACTGACGAAAGTGCTGCCGAAGCCCGGCAGGACAGTGTCCACGGCGGCCTGGGTGAATCCGACGTAGTTTTCGCCCAGGGCGGGGGAGCCCGCGAAAATCATCTGGCCCGTCGCCGCGTCGAACACGTTGTAGCAGCCTGAGCATAGGATCATCAATGCCGTGGCTGTGCAGACCAGCAAGGTGTCCACGTAGACCGAGAATGCCTGCGCCAGGCCTTGTTTCGCCGGATGTGAGACCGCGGCCGAAGCGGAAACGATGGCTCCGCCGCCCTGTCCGGCTTCGTTGGAGAAGATGCCCCGCTTGACTCCCATCATGATGGTGGAGCCGATGATGCCCCCGGTCACGGAATCCATTCCGAAAGCCCCTTTGACGATGGCGCCCAGGACTGCGGGTACGGTATCCAGATGTTGGGCGATTACGACGATCGCGAGGATGATATAGCCCAGCGCCATGAAGGGGGTGACGATGGAGGCCACGCGGGCGATGCTCTTGATGCCGCCGATGATCACCAGTCCCAGCAGGAACGCCAGTCCGAGTCCGGAGACAAGCGGCGGCAAGTGGAACGTGTTGCCCATGGCTCCCGCCATACCGTTGGCCTGCACGGTGGGCAGGAGTGTCCCATATCCGATGAGGCACAGGATGGAAAAGAGAACTCCCAGCCAGGGCGCTTTCAAGCCCTTGCCGATATAACTCGCCGGTCCGCCACGGTAACCGGATGCGTGGTGGAACTTGTACTGCTGCGCGAGGGTGGACTCCACGAAAGCCGTGGAGGCTCCGAAAAAGGCGATGACCCACATCCAGAAGACGGCGCCCGGTCCGCCGAGGGCGATGGCCGTCGCCACGCCCACGATGTTCCCGGTCCCGACCCGGCCGGACAAGGCTACGCAGAAGGCTTCGAAAGAGGAAATGCCGTGCTTGCTGCCGTCTTCCGCCTTCTCGGAGCGGGCGAACAGGGAACGGATCATCAGTCCGAAGCGCCGCACCTGCACGAAACGGGTCCGCAGCGAGAAATAGAGCCCGGCCCCCACCAGCAGTACGACCAGGGCGGGACTCCATACGATGCCGTTCAGGACAGAGACGATCTTCTCAAACATTGTCCAGTCGGTTTAAGGGGCGGGAATGAGGCCGATCGAGCGGATGTACTCTTCCTGCGGGATACAATTCGCAAAACGCACGGCCTCAATCAGGCCGGAGACCGCCATCCGGACTGAATCCGCGCAGGCGGGACGGGCTACCCGGATTTCGGAGTAAGTGCTGCGGGGAGCCTCGGAAAAACGGCAGATCTCATCCCATCCGTCGGGCGCGTGGAATGCGACCATGCAAGACCCGTTGATCTTCTTGTAGGGCCAGAAGGTCCAGCCGATATTATTCTCTTCCAGGGTCTGGCAGAAGGCTGCCTGCCATTCAGGCGTATTGTGGCCGATTTCTCCCATGTACATGGGGAGTCCGGTCTTGTCGCGGAATTCGATGATGGCACGGATGGCATCGGCGGTCGGGGCGCTCCCATAACGGTGGCAGGTGTACATGATCTTGTCGTCGTATGTCCAGTCTCCGAATACCCGGAAATTGCCGTTCCACTGCGCTCCGCCAAGAAGGATGATGTGGTTCCCGTCCACTTCGCGGATAGCGGCCACGGCTTTCTTGTGAAGAGGCTCCAGGAGGGCGTTGAGTTCGTCCTTGTCGGCGAAATAGGGGGCGATGGGCTCGTTAATCAGTTCGTAACCCAGGATGACGGGCTCACTCTTGTAGTGATCGGCAATCTGTTTCCAGATGTCACAGAACAGTTTCTGCGAAGTTTCGCTCCGGAAGAGCCAGGGGTAGCCGTAACTGTCGTCGATGTTGTCGCCGGTTTGCCCGCCCGGAGCGTCGTGCATATCCAGGATCAGGTACAGGCCGTATTTGCGGCACCATTCCACGCAGCGGTCTATGAGCGCAAAGCCGTCCCCGCCACTCTTCGTGCCCATGTAGTCTTCGTCCGTGAAGAGCTTGTAGTGGAAGGGAAGGCGGATGGTATTGGCGCCGGTGGACGCGATATAGGCGATATCCTCCTCGGTGATGTAATAATCCTTGAAAGCTTTCCAGAATGTATCCGTCTCGTCGGGCCCGACCAGGGACCGCAGCATGTCGTCGATCAGATGCGGTGAATTGGTTTTTTTGAATCCGAACATGTAGCCTTCGGGATTGAGCCAGTTTCCCAGATTGGTACCTTTGATCAGGAAGGGTTTCCCATCGGTCCCGATAAGCGTCGTACCGTCGATGCTGACGAAATCCGGCTTCTTGCCCGGGGTGAGGGGGATCTGCGCGAGATAGATGCCGGCCCGGGGGCGGCCGTCGGGGCGGGTGAGCTCGTGGGAGGAGTAGTACACGACCCTGAGTACATCGCCCTCGATCAGGAATCCGGGATAGCTGTTGTCACCGCCGGACGGAAGTGTCCTCCAGAGTTTGAAGTCTCCTTCGGTATTCCCTCTCCACAGGCAGGTCTTCATCTCTCCGTCCTGGAAGTAAGCGCGTCCGCCGACAAGCAGCGACCCGTCGGGCAGCACCGCCATTTCAGGACCTCCGATCTGGAACGGGAGAGGGATGAGCTTCCAGTCGGTGAAGGGGGCCTCGCTGATACCGAGATACGCTTTCTTATCTTCCTTTTCGCGCCGGATCAGCAGCGCCATCCTCCCGTCCGGAAGGAAACGCACGGTGGTCTCGTTGGGGAATCCATCCAGCTCGATGTCAGTGATCTTTTCGAAATGCAGCCCGTCGGTGGTCTTGAGCAATTCCAGGCCGGCGCCGCCCGGCTCGCCATAAGAGACGGTATAGCCCGTACCCTTGTGCCAGGTCATCCGCCAGAACCAGGCGAATCCGTCCGGAATGGGATAATCCACGGGTACCGGATCGCTGAAAGAGAAGCCGTCAGAGCTGAAGGACACCTGAGGGATCCGCCGCTGCAGCTTTTTGTCCACATACACCGACCCGCCCTGGATTATCATGAGACGGCCGTCAGCCGTGACGGAGAGTTTGGGGTCGCGCAAGTCATAACCTTCCTTTGAAAGCAAGGCGACACTCTCCCAGTGCTTGCCGTCCGTAGAGCGCAGGATGCGGGTCTTGCCCGCCGCGATTCCGTTCTCATCGAAAATGTGGCTTACGCCCTCTCGGAAACTAACATACAAAGCATCCCTGTAGCGTACGATGGACGGGAACGCGCTGTATTCGTGGTCCCAGATGCACGCAACGCTGGGCTCCTGATCCTTATCAGGGCCGCAGCCCAATGTAGCGAAAAGGGTGACACTCAGCAATGCGATGGCGAGCAGATGTCTCATATGTATGCCTCCGTTTCTAGAAATCGAATCCCACAGACAGGGCGACGGAAAATCCGGTCTTGTCGCACCACTGCGCTCCGAATTTCATCGGGCCGACGACAGTCTTCTGTCCGATCTCCGCACCGACGGCATACGCCGTGGGACGGGTCCGGACCAGATCCGCCAGCACTTCTTTATCCTGGAACACGCCGCCGCGCAGCGTGAGGAAATTCTTGTGGTTGAGGCGGAATCGGACGTCAAGCTGTGCGGTGGCGGCGTAGCTGCCGCAAATGAAGAATCCCTGGCTGAATCCAAAGAATGGAATCTGGTTGTCGATGTACCGGCCGGCCACCGTACCGCCGGCGGCCAGCGTGTGTATGAAATTCATATGCCCGGGCTGTTCCGTCTGCCAGCCGGCATAGACGGAGGGCTGCAAGACGACGACACGACCGAGAGGCACAGCGACGGAAGCGTGGACCGTCCCAACACTGTAGGGGGAAACCTCGCCTTCATAGTATTCTCCGGCTTCCATCCCCTCGTCTTCCAGGAAGGTGGAGAATCCGTCGAATACATAACGGGTATCCAGCTTAAGCCGGAAACCACGGGTCGGGAAATAGCTTTCGTTGAGCGTGTCGTAGCGCAGGGAGGCGAAGGTGGATAGCCAGCGGCTCCGGAAATCCCATCCTTCCCAGTGCATCTGGTTGTCCAGGTAGTTCTCAAACGGTTCCATCTCATAAGCGGCGCCGAAACGGACGTTCCCATAGACCATCCGGGCGTCTTCAGCATACAGTTCCAGACGCGAATTCACCCCGTTGTACCGGGCCTTCGAGAATTGCCTGGCCTGGGTGGTTTCGTCAATCCGGTAACTGAAATTCCGGTAGGAATTCTTCCAGGCAATACCGAAGACGGGCAGCGGTGCCAGCGGCTTATAGGAAAGGTCGAGGTCCAGTTGGGATACCTGGCCGATCTTGAGCTCCGAGATGAAACGCAGTCCGGAAAGCCGCCGGGTGCCGATGCCCAGATGGCCCCCCAGATAGATCGCTTCGTCCAGGTCCACGTGGAGACCGGCGCCGGCCTCGTTGGTCTGTCCTTTCTGACAGTCGAAAATCAGCGTGTAGGGCTCGCTATCGCCGCTGATCCGGTAGGTGACCGACTCGAATGCCTTCGTGCCGTACAGGGCGGAAAGAATCCGTTCGATTTCTGCCCGGCCATACATGCCGTTCCGGGGTAGCAGGGCGTGACTGATGACGAAGGCCGACTCTTTCTCGGTGATTCCTTCGTACCGGATTTCCCCGATCCGGACCTTGTGCTTGGCCAGGTCGATGGCTTGGCGGCGCTCCGGGGCCTGGGCGCCCGGTTCGGCACCGACCCGTTTTGCAATCTCTTCAAAAGCTTCCTTGTTCTCCACGGCCCGGGCATATCCCTGGGCGATGATGTCCTCCACGCTCTTCGAGTCGAAGGAGAGCATCGTGTATCCTTTCAGTTCATGCTGGAGCAGGATATCCGTGTTCCGCCGGTTGGTCTCGCAGATGTCGGCGGACATCAGGGTGATGTTCTGCATGAGGAGGTTCGCGAGGCCGTTGAGATCAGCCAGGGTGCGGGGCGTGGGCATTTCCGAACCGATGACGATGTCTGCGCCCATCGCCCGGGCGATGTCCACCGGGAAGTTGTTGCGCGTACCGCCGTCCACCAGCACCATGCCTTCCAGCCGGACGGGCCGGAAGTATCCGGGAATGGCCATGGTGGACCGCATGGCGTCCACCAGGCTGCCCGCGGTCCAATTCTTTTCTTTCAGGCTGAGCATGTCCGTGGCCACGCAGAAGAAGGGGACTGGAAGTTCGTCGAAAGCCAGGGAGTCCTGATAGCCGACGGAGACGGAACTGAGGGTGTTCCGGACATTGTACCCGAACAGGAAGCCGTCCGGAAGGCCCATACCCACCTTGGCCATCATCTCCTGACCCATGTCGCCGGTCCGGGTGTCGCTTTGCTCGTAGTTCTTGTTGAAGCGGATCTGACGCTTGATCCGGGTCCGCATGTCCTTGTCGTCATAGTGGAACGGCACCGTCAGGGCGAAACGTTCCTTGTTGCGGCGGACCTTGTATGTCTGGAAGCTGTCCGGAACCTTGTCGGACATCATCACGGTCCAGTCGATGGCACGCACCAGCGAATCCAGGTAATGTGCCCCATAGCCGAGTGAGTAGAGACCCGAGACCAGGCCACCCATGCTGGTACCGCCCACCAGGTCCACCGGGATGCCCATTTCTTCCATATAACGCAGGACGCCCAGATGGGCCATGCCCCGCGCTCCGCCACCACCCAGCACGACCGCCACAGTGGGGCGGTACTGGCGGATTGAATCCA
>JAEEGF011664403.1_pt1 | contig 13498 bp, 7 predicted proteins | sample 9134171 | NCBI WGS metagenome assembly JAEEGF01 (sample SAMN16246542, study PRJNA631951) | gut metagenome | biome: gut microbiome; feature: rumen; material: AP-attached | host: Bos | place: Iran: Karaj | collected 2018-10
TGACGTTGATTTTTGGCGCCTATGGTATGGGATACGATGCGTCCCAGTTTATCTATAATCGTTTTTAATTGGAGATTGGAATGAAAAAGAGCGTTATCCTGCGGCGTATAGTCGCCGTGGGACTCCTATTGATTTTTATCTTATATCTATTGCAGCGACTGCTTATGCCGAAGTATATCACCGGCATTGTGGAAGGTGCTTTTGTGGCGGAGTATTACCGGGAGCCGAACAAGGATTTCGATGTGATTTTTGTTGGTGACTGTGAGGTTTACGAGAATTTTTCCCCGGCGGAACTGTGGAAGGAATATGGCATTCACAGCTATATTCGCGGTTCAGCCCAGCAGTACATCTGGCAGTCCTACTATCTGTTGGAGGATACCCTGCGCTTCCATAAGCCGGAAGTGGTGGTTTTTAACATTCAGTCCTTGCAGTACGATGAGTCCCAGTCCGAGGCATACAACCGCATGACCTTGGAGGGAATGCAGTGGAGTTCGGCAAAGGTGGGCTCTATTCGGGCGTCCATGACAGAGGGAGAGCACTTCTTGGATTATGTGTTCCCAATCCTTCGGTATCATGACCGCTGGAAGGAATTGACGGCGGATGATGTAAAGTACATGTTTCGGACCGAGCCGGTAACCTACAACGGTTACTACATGCGAACGGACGTGTTGGCTGCGGGAGATGTTCCGGAGGGACGTCCTCTTGAGAACTACGACTTCGGCGATAAGGCCTGGGAATATATGGATAAGATTCGCACACTGTGCGAAGAGAATGATATCCAGCTGGTGCTTGTGAAGGCGCCAAGCCTGTATCCTTACTGGTATCCGGAGTATGAGGCGCAGGTGGAAGCCTATGCGGATAAGTATGACCTTCCATACTATAACTTCCTGGAATTGCAGGAGGAGACCGGCGTGGATTATTCCACCGATACCTACGACGGCGGATTGCATATGAACCTAAGCGGAGCCAAGAAGCTGTCCCACTATATCGGACCGATTCTTCTGGAGAATGGAGCCGCTGATCGCCGGGATGATGCAGATTTGTCCCGCATCTGGGATGAGAAGCTTGTTCGCTACGAAGAAGCCGCAAGTAAATAAGAATGATTTGACCTCTCGGCCTAGCCGGGAGGTTTTTTCAGTATCCTAGCACTGTCAGGAAGCAAATACTGATATGTCGCGCATCCCGACGCCCATGAGCGCATCAAAAATCAGTATCTGAGGTCGCACAGGGAGGAGATACTGATATGACGTGTATCCTGACTCCCGTGTGTGTATTGAGAATCAGTATCTGAGGCCAGAAAACGGGAAAATACTGAAATAAGGACAATATCTCTCATGCCCCCTGCTAACAAAATAGCTGAGCTCTCTGGAGCGTCAAGGGCGAAGCCTCGCAGAGGTGCTTTGCACCCTTGACACTACAGAAGGCTCAGCAGAATGTGAATCAAGGGGGCATGAGAGATGATTATTTGCCCCAACATTACATCCTCGTGCAACATAATTACATGTGAAGATATCGGTAAACGTGCCATAATAAGAACTACGAGAGAGATATGTAACTATGATGCAACGCTTGTGAAGAGAATATGAGGAGGAATTGTATGTTAAATGAATCCATCAAGAAGTTGGTCCAGTATGGAATCGATGCGAAGCTTCTGCCGGAGTGCGAGCGAATCTACGCAACGAATCTGATCCTGGACTTATTTCATGCAGATGAATATGAAGATGTGGAGTGCGACCTGAGTGATTTGAACTTGGAGAGCATCTTAAAGGACTTATTGGATGAGGCGGTTGCCCGTGGCATCATCGAGGATAGCATCGTATATCGTGATCTGTTCGATACCAAGATTATGAATTGCCTGTGCCCACGCCCGGCGGAGGTGCAGCGTCGCTTTGCCGAGGAGTACGAGAAGTCTCCGGAGGCAGCAACCGAGTACTTCTATCAGTTGTCCCGTGCTAGCGACTACATCCGCACCTATCGCGTAGCAAGAGATTTGAAGTGGACCACCGACACCAAGTATGGCACCTTGGATATCACCATCAACTTATCCAAGCCGGAGAAGGATCCGAAGGCCATTGCAGCAGCACTGTCTGCGAAGAATTCCGCATATCCGAAGTGCCAGTTGTGCATGGAGAATGAAGGCTATGCAGGACGTGTGAACCATCCGGCCCGTGAGAATCACCGTATCATCCCGATTACCATCAACGATAGCAAGTGGGGATTCCAGTATTCTCCATATGTGTACTACAACGAGCACTGCATCGTCTTCAACGGCGAGCATACCCCGATGAAGATTGATCGTGCGGCATTTGTGAAGCTGTTTGATTTCGTAAAACAGTTCCCGCATTACTTCCTTGGATCCAATGCGGACCTGCCAATCGTCGGCGGATCTATCTTGACCCACGACCATTTCCAGGGCGGACATTACACCTTCGCTATGGAGCGCGCTGAGATGATTGAGACCTTCACGGTTCCGGGATACGAAGATGTAACTGCCGGAATTGTAAAATGGCCGCTGTCCGTGATCCGTTTACAGTGCAAGGATGAGAAGCGCATCATTGACCTTGCAGACCATATCTTAAAAGCATGGCGCGGATACACCGACGAAGCAGCATTTATCTTCGCTGAGACCGACGGAACTCCGCACAATACCATTACACCGATTGCCAGAAAAAGAGGAGATCTCTTCGAGCTGGATTTGGCGCTTCGCAACAACATTACAACAGAAGAGCATCCGATGGGTGTATATCATCCACATGCGCATCTGCATCACATTAAGAAGGAAAACATCGGCCTTATCGAAGTTATGGGACTTGCCGTACTTCCAAGCCGCTTGAAGGGCGAGCTGGAGCAGTTAAATACAGCCATCCGTGAAGGCAAAGACCTGCGCGCAGATGAAACTTTAGCAAAGCATGCGGATTGGGTAGAGGAGTTCTCTAAGAATTATCCGGAGCTGGCCAATGGATGCACTGCCGATGAAGCGCGTCTTACCGAAATCCTCCAGCAGGAAGTGGGTAAGGTTTTCTGCGAAGTGTTAGAATGCGCAGGTGTGTATAAGTGCACGGATGAGGGATTATCTGCATTCCGTAGATTTATCGCTACCCTGTAGAATCCGCCACAGTAGGCAATTAGTTCATACTTTTTTAAGAAAATTTGGTAAACCTAACTAAAACAAATAATATACAAAGTGTTGTGGTTGTCTATTATTACCGCATAAGATTGAAAACTGTTTAGAATCTGTTTATAATAGACACAGTGAGAACATATTGTAATAAGAGGAGGAATTCTTATGTTATTTCAACTTTACAGCGATCACGCTGCCGTACAGTTGGTTGGATGGCTTCTCGTATTCTGCGGACTTGTTCTGTTGAATGAGATTGGTCGTCGTACTAAGATCGGCGGAATGCTTCTTTTCGTAATCATTCCATTGATCTTAACCGTTTACTTCATCGCAATCCACCTTGGTGCATTTGGTGGAGCTAACAGCGATACTATGAAGTACATGGATGGATGGTTCCATTACTTCAAGCTCTATGCTGCTGACATCGGATGTGTCGGCTTCATGATGATCAAGTACAAATGGGGACTTGGTAAGCAGGAGTGGTTCAAATGGTGGCCTTGGTTCATCGTTGCCGCTAACATCATGATCGCTAACGTATCTGATATGGAGTCCGCTCTTGCAGCATACGCAATCTCCGGTAACTTCTCCGGTGCTTGGTGGGCATCCAACGAAGGTGTATTCATCTACGGTGGTTGGTGGAACATCCTCAACGCAATCGCAGGTATGATCAACATCTTCTGTATGACAGGTTGTGTGAAGCTTTACACTTCCAAGGACAAGAACCAGAGCGATATGCTTTGGCCTGATATGACCATCTGGTTCATCCTTGCTTATGATGTATGGAACTTCGAGTACACTTACTTGAACCTTCCTACTCATACTTGGTACTGTGGTGTTGCACTTCTTCTTGCTCCTACTTTTGCTAACGCATTCTGGAACAAGGGTGGTTGGATTCAGAACCGTGCAAATACCTTGGCTATCTGGTGTATGTTCGCTCAGATCTTCCCTCTTTTCCAGTTGGGAAGCAAGTTCGCAGCAGTTCTTCCACGTGTATACGGTGGAGCAACCGAGCAGGGCGTAACTACTATGCAGTTGTATGATCAGGCAATCGCTCTTTACAACGCTGGACAGGGCAAGACCACTGCAGCTGGCGACGCTATTGCTGCTATGGGTATCACCGCTGATCCTACCGCTCAGGGCGTAGTTGCTGTTATGGCTTTAGTAATCAACGTTGTTTGCATCATGGTTATCATTAAGAGATCCATCGCTAACGGACGTAACCCATACTCCAACAACGTATTCGAAGGAACAAGAGACTTCGAAGAGGCTATGGCTCGCGCAGAGTAATCTGCAACATACAATATAATATGTGCTTACTTAGGGCTTCCGCAGATGCGGGAGCCCTAATAATATGTCTTTGGAAAATATCAGACAAAATAGTGCAAAAGTAGATTATTGTTTGAAAAGTATACTTATGCTACACTATACAGGGGGGCGAATCTACTACGGAGGAGCCATTCACTATGTCGAGATATCACTTTGAAGAGCAAGAGCTGAAATTAATTGAGGGGAGCAGCATCCCTTGCGCTGTCTATCAGTTTGTCGACAAGCGTGTTGTAACCATTGCATTATCGGATGGTTTCTGGAAATTGTTGCATTGTGCGTCCAAAGAAGATGCTTATTGGCTGATGGACAACGATATGTATCGTGATGTTCATCCGGAAGATGCTGCCTGGGTGGCCAATGAGGCGGTTCAGTTCGCAACCCAGGGCGGAGAATACAATGTGGTCTATCGTACGAAGGTGGATGAAGACTACATCATTTTGCATGCCATCGGGCATCACGTCTATATGCCAACCGGAGAACGATTGGCTGTCATTCACTATGTCAACGAAGGTATTTGCCAGGAAGAAGATTTTGACCGGACCGGCCTTCATCATATGCAAACCCAGTTTATCGAATCCCGTCGGCAGGGCGGCAAATACGGCTATGATTATCTGACGGGACTACCGGAGATGAACTATTTCTTCGAAATGGCAGAAGCGGCCAGAGAGCGCTATCTGGATCAGGGAGATTCCGGGTATACTCTGTTTATGAATCTCAATGGAATGAAATCCTTCAACTTAAGCTTCGGTTATGTGGAAGGAGACCGGTTAATCCAGGCTTTTTCCAAGCTTTTGGTTCGTTATTTTTCCAACGATAATTGTTGTCGTACCACTGCGGATCATTTTGCGGTGTACACCAACAAACCGAATTTGGAAGAGGTTCTTAAGAACTTCGTCGAAGATGCCAAGTACATCAATGGCGGGAATTCGCTACCGGTGCGGATTGGTATCTATTCCGCCACCTTTGGCTGGATTTCTACTGCTGCGGCCTGTGATATGGCGAAGCTGGCCTCGGATTCTGCAGGAAGTCAGTTCGAGTCCACCATCACATTCTTTGATCAGGAAATGGTGAATCGCTATGAGGACAAGCGCTATATCTTAGAAAATGTCGACCGTGCCATTGAAGAAGGCTGGCTGCAGGTGTACTATCAGCCCATTATTCGCGCCGCCAATGGAAGGGTCTGCGATGAGGAAGCATTGGCCCGTTGGATTGATCCCAAACGTGGCCTGATACCGCCGGAGGTATTTATACCGATTCTGGAAGAGGCGAAGCTGACCTACAAGATGGACCTCTATGTGGCAGAGCGGGTACTGAAAAAAATCAACATGCTAAAAAAAGCCGGTCTGTATCTGGTACCCAATTCCATTAACCTGTCCCGCACGGACTTCTACGCCTGTGACATGGTGGAGGAGATAGACCGCAGGGTGCAGGAGGCCTGCGTGGATCGGCGCTTCATCACCATCGAGCTGACGGAGAGCTATGTCATGGAAGATACGGAGTTCATTCGGGTCCAGGTAGAACGCTTCCAGAAGCTTGGATATCGGGTATGGATGGATGATTTCGGAAGTGGTTATTCCACACCGGATTTGTTGCAAAAAATACATTTTGACGTAGTAAAAATCGATAAGAAATTCGTGGATAAGATTGAGACCAGCGAAGAGAATCGTGTCATCATCACCGAGCTGATGCGCTTGGCTGCAGGTCTTGGCAGTGAGACCGTGGCGGAAGGCGTGGAGACGGATGCTCAGGTGGAATTTTTAAAAGAAATCGGATGCACCAGATTGCAGGGATTCAATTATTGCCAGGCGATACCGGTGGAGAAGATCTTCGAACGCTACGAGAAGGGTATCCAGGTAGGATTCGAGAATCCGGAGGAGTCGGAGTACTATTCCGCCATTGGTAATATCAATCTCTATGATATGTCCTTCTCCATTGAGGATAACGAAAGTCAGAGTACCGTTCGTTATTTTGATACCATGCCCATGTGCATCATGGAGACGCAACAGGAAGGTATGCGGTTGGTTCGGGGCAATAAGTCCTACCGGGAATTCATGTCCCGCTACTACCAGGGTGTGGAGCCGGATGAGCGGAAGGTGTTTACCTATGAGCAGTGCCAGATGTCTAGGGAGCATATCTATAGTATCCTCGAGGAAAAGAGCGATGGCGAAGGTCATACGGTGGATTTGCGAGGTAGCAAGGGAGACGTGATTCATGTGTATGCCCGCCGCATTGCGAAGAATCCGGTGAATGATTCCATTGCTCTTGCCCTGATGGTGCTTGGCTGTGAGGAAAAAGAAAAGGTCCAAAAGCGCTGGGAAGAAAGCGAACGCTTAGCCCAGGAGCGCAAGACCTATAACCGCATTATGGCGTTATCCGGGGACTTCCTGTGCATCTATAGTGTGGATCCGAAGACCGATCATTACATGGAATATGGACCGTCTGAGAGCTACAAGACGCTTCAAATCGCATCGGAAGGCAATGACTTCTACGGCGAGACTCGTAAGAACGGTGCGGATGTGGTGTATATCGAAGATATGGAGGTATTCCAATCCAGCGTAACCAAAGAGAATGTGATGCGGGAAATTAAAAAGAACGGTGTTTTCGCGCTGAATTATCGTCTTAGAATCAACGGCGTGCCAAGGTATGTATCGTTGAAGGCCACCATTGTAGATGAGGATGACGGACCGGTGGTGATCTTCGGTTTGATCGATACAGATGCCAAGGTGAAAAAGGACGAAGAATACGCAAGAAAGCTCTTAGCGGCAAGAGATATTGCGAACCTGGATGCCTTAACCGGTGTAAAGAATAAGCATGCCTATACCGATGCGGAATCCCAGATGGATGCATTGATCGAATCCGGAGAAGTCAGCGACTATGCGGTTGCGGTATTCGATTTGAACGGGCTAAAGGAAGTGAACGATACCAAGGGCCATCAGGCCGGAGATAAGTTCATTACCACCGGTTGCCATATGATTTGCAACATTTTCAAACACAGCCCGGTATTCCGCATTGGCGGCGATGAATTCGTCTCCATCATCCAGGGAGAGGATTACCACAATCTAAGCACCTTGATGAAGGTTTTAGAAAAGAAAAACGAAGAGCATATCGCCGAAGGTAAAGTGGTGGTGGCAGCAGGTGTCTCCAGGTGCCACGGCGATAAGAAAGTCTCGGTTGTTTTCAAGCGGGCAGATGCCGCCATGTACAAGAACAAAAAGATGCTAAAAGACAGGGAAGCTGCGGCGAAGAAATAGCAACTATAATATTGCACAAATTCACATACGACTGTTTGTGGAAACTCACAACTACTAAAGAAGTTTCCAACATGGTATGATAGAGGAAACGAAAGGTTCGACTTTTCGTTTCCTTATTTTTTATGGAAAACAGAGGAGAGTATTCGTAATGAAAGAGAGAATCTTAGAAGGCGGCATGGCTGTCTATCGCAAGAAGGGACCCAAGTTCACCATGGACGATTTGGCCAACGAACTTGGAATGAGCAAGAAGACCATTTACACCGTGTTCCGTGATAAGAAGAGCTTGTTGTATGACATGGTGGATTATACCTTCGACGCCATCAAACAGGGTGAGGCAGAGGTGTTGGCAGATAACAGCAAGAACACCATTGAGAAGCTGCGTGGCATCCTTGGTGTTATGCCGGAACGTTTCCGTGATTTCGATTTTACCCAGGTGTATGAGATGAAGGATAAGTATCCGGAGTGCTACGACCGCATCCAGCAACGCTTGGAGAGCGGTTGGGAGACCACCCTTGGTCTGCTTCGTCAGGGCGTGGAAGAAGGAAGTCTTCGCCCGGTAGATGAGACCGTATTCCAGGTCATGTATGAGGCGGCCATTGAGCGCTTCATCCATGGAACTGAGATTAAGAAAAAGAGAATGCCATACATGGATGCCTTAAACGCATTGGTTGACATCATGATGGATGGCGCTGTGGTTCGCAAGTAATCACATTGGAGGAAGCTATGAGTAGAGTTTATATTGACCGGGATTGGAAATTCTCCCCGACCTTCCGTGAGGAATACATCAAGGTTCCGATGGAAGATGCCGAGACGGTAACCATCCCACACACGGTGGCAGAGACCCCGTTCCATTATTTTGACGAGAACATCTACCAGATGGTGTCTTGCTATCAGCGCCGGATGGTGATTCCGGAGCCTTGGAAGGGACAGACGATTTTCTTAACCTTCGATGCGGTGGGACATGAGGCAGATGTGTATGTGAACGGTGAGCATGTGAAGCATCATCGCAACGGCTACACCGCTTTTTCCATCGATATTTCCGAGGTGGTTCGCTACGGTGGCGACAACCTGGTAACGGTGAAGGTGAATTCCAGAGAGGATATCAACCAGCCGCCGTTTGGATTCGTTATCGATTATATGACTTACGGCGGTATCTATCGCGATGTGTATCTTGAGGTGAAGAGCCCGGTGTACATGCGGGATGTATTTTACCAGCCGAGTCTGATGACACCGCCACGGACCCGTGGTATGAAAAAAGCCAACTTCGCAGAATACACGGTGCTTGGACAGCTTGTCACCGAGATGCGCTTGTCGGAAGAGGCACAGCGTTTGGCAGAGGCAAGACGCCTTACCATCCGTCAGACCTTAGACGGCAAGGAGATTTCCAAGCAGCCGCTGGAAGTGTCCGGTTACAGCAAGACCGTAGCGGGAGATGTGCATCTATGGGATGTGGAATCTCCGAAGTTATATGAAGTAGTGACGGAGCTTTTGGTGGATGACCGGGTATGCGATACCCATCGTGCCAGCATTGGATTCCGTGAGTTTGCCTTCAAGAAGGAAGGCTTCTATATCAACGGACGCCGCCTGAAGCTAAGAGGATTGAACCGTCACCAGAGCTATCCTTATGTTGGATATGCAATGCCGGAGCAGATGCAGCGTCAGGATGCGAGAATCTGCAAGAACGAGCTGGGATTGAATGCGGTTCGTACTTCTCATTATCCGCAGTCTCACTATTTTATCGATGAGTGTGACCGCTTGGGACTTCTGGTATTTACCGAGATTCCGGGATGGCAGCACATCGGAGACGACGAGTGGAAGGACATTGCGGTAGAGAATACCAGGGAGATGGTAACGGAATATCGCAACCATACCTCCATTATGTTATGGGGCGTTCGTATCAACGAGTCCCAGGACGATGATGACTTCTACGTTCGTACCAACAAGATGGCTCATGACTTGGATCCGACCCGTCCGACCGGCGGTGTTCGCTGCAACAAGAAGATGAGCTTCTTAGAGGATGTGTATACGTACAATGACTTTTCTCACAATGGACCGAATGCGGGCTGTGAGCCGAAGAAGAACGTCACACCGGATATGGAGCGTGCATACTTTATTTCCGAGTACAACGGCCACATGTACCCCACCAAGGCCTTCGATTGGGAAGAGCATCGTATGGAACATACCCTGCGTCATGCAAGGGTGATTGACGCGGTTGCCGGCGAAGAGGGAATTGCCGGTGCCTTCGGATGGTGTATGTTCGACTACAATACACACAAGGATTTCGGTAGCGGAGATCGGATCTGCTATCACGGGGTCATGGATATGTTCCGTAATCCGAAGATGGCTGCGGCTGTCTACGGCGCGCAAGGGGATAGCGAGCCGGTGTTGGAGATTACATCATCCATGGATATCGGAGAGCATCCTGCATCTGTCCGCGGTGAGACTTACATCATCACCAACGCGGATTCCGTGCGGATGTATAAGAATGACAATCTGGTAAAAGAATATACACACGACATGTCCGGTTTTAAGAATATGCGTCGGGGACCGATCTTAATCGACGACTTCGTAGGTGAGGACATGCAGTTGAACGAGGGATTTTCCGACCGCCAGACCAAGTTGATTAAGACCTGCTTGAATGAGGTCTCCATCCACGGTTACAAGGCTTCTGCCAAGGTGGTTTGGGCAGCACTGCAGCTGATTGTGTTCTATCACATGAGCATGAACGATGCCACCCAGCTGTTCCAGAAGTACGTAGGGGACTGGGGCGGAACCTCCAAGGTATACCGCTTCGAAGCCATTAAGGACGGCAAGGTGGTAAAAACCGTCACTAAGGCGCCGATGACCAAGACCCACATGGAAGTTCGGGTATCCCACGATACCTTAGTGGAAGACCAGACTTACGATGTGGCAGAGGTTCGTGTGGAAGCCTGTGATGAGTTCGGCAATGTACTTCCGTTCTATCAGGAAGCGCTTCAGATTGAAGCAAGTGGCATGATTGGTGTCATTGGACCACGTCGCGTACCATTCCGCGGGGGCATGAGTGGTATCTACGTGAAGTCTCTTGGGGAAATCGGAGAAGGCAAAATCAAACTGACTGCAGAGGGCATGGACGCAGTCGAGATTCCGTTTACGGTAACAAAAAAGAAGGAGAATTAACCTATGGAAGACAAGTCAAAAGTTATTTTTGGCAACGAAATCAGCGACAAGGACTACAAGAAAGCCTTAAAGTCCAAGAAGAAATATGCCAAGAAGTTCGGCGATGACAGCAATGTGGACTATCCGGTGCACATCCAGAAAAATCCATACATCGGCGATAGCCTGGCAGTAGACAATATTTTAGTTGGAAATCCAACAGACAATATTCATTACACCGAAGGACTGGATGTAGCGGACGGAGCAGAAGCCTTCGATACCGAGAAGGGTATTATCGTTGGCAATATCCGTATGGGATTCGGCCATTACCGTATCTCCATGGCTATGGCATCCGCTGCCAAGGCTTTGGGCTACAAGCCTTACTGGTTGGATCTGAATTCCTTCCCGAAGACCACCTGTACCAAGGTGATCAGCGCACAGAACGATCTGTATTCTTTGGGCTCTAGATTGTCCAAGAATGCTCTTTTTAACAAGTTCGTATGGGAACCAATGAACTACGAAGGATTCCGTGCCTTATCCTACAATTCTTCCGACCAGAAGAACGCAGAATTGATGGCACCGGTATACCGCAATATTCCGAAGGACATTCCGGTGATTGGAACCCACGTATGGCCGGCACAGGCTGCCATTCATGCAGGTATGAAGCATGTGGTGAACGCCATTCCGGATAACTGGCCAATGGCGCTGCATTTTTCCGAAGGTAGCGTTCACACCATCCAGTGTAAGAATGCTTACATGGGATATCGTATCTTAAACGGCATGAACAAGGACAAGGTCTGCAAGCCAATGCCAAACGATGATTTGGTATACACCGGTCACTACATTGACCATGAGTTGGTAAGTAACATCGAGGCAGACTGCAAACGCAGAATGGACCGTAAGGCCAAGGATGAACCGATGCGTTTCTTACTGACCATCGGTGGCGCCGGCGCACAGAAAGAGATTTTTGCAGCCATCATCAAGTACTTACTTCCGGTGATTAAGCTGAAGAAAGCAGCCTTGTACGTTAACGTTGGCGATTACAAGAACGTCTGGAACGATTTGAAAAAAGAAATCCCGGAGATGGCACACATTGCCACCGAGCATTTCGATGATTTTGCAGAGTGCACCAAGTTCGCAGAGGATGCCTTGGACGGAGAAGTTACCGGTATTCACGGTTTCTATCACTCCAGCATCTTCGAGGCCGTTTACTGCACCAACCTTCTGATGCGAAGCGCAGATGTACTGGTAACCAAGCCAAGTGAGTTGGCATTTTATCCGGTTCCGAAGCTTTTTATCAAGCGTGTGGGTAAACACGAGATGTGGGGTGCCATTCACTCCGCAGAAGTGGGTGACGGAACCTTAGAGTGTAGAGATATTCCACACACCATCCAGATGCTGGATCTGTTCTTACAGGACGAGAAGCTCTTAGGTGAGATGTGTGATGCCATCGTATCCAACAAGGCACAGGGATTGTACGATGGAGCCTATAAGGTGGTAGAACTCGCAATGAGCATGAAAGGGGAAAATAAATAATGGAACAGAAGAGACAATTAACCGGAGTTGAGAAAGCTTCCTACGGCCTTGGTGCAGTAGGAAAAGACATGATGTACATGCTCTCTGCGAGCTATGTATTCTACTACTTCCAGGATATCATGGGAGTTAGCGCCATCATCATCGGAATCATTTCCATGGTGGCACGTGTATTTGACGCCTTCAATGACCCAATCATGGGTGTTATCGTTGCAAAAACCAAGACCAAGTGGGGCAAGTTCCGTCCTTGGTTGCTCATTGGTACCATTACCAATGCCATCGTATTAGTGGTTATGTTTTCCGCACCTCCGACCTTGGATGCCGGCGGAATGGCTGCTTATGCAGCCGTCACTTACATCCTCTGGGGTGTGACCTATACCATGATGGATATTCCTTATTGGTCCATGATTCCTGCTTTTACCGAAGGTGGTAAGGAGCGTGAGGGTTTAACTACTTTGGCTCGTTCCTGTGCAGGTGTTGGTTCCGCATTGGTTTCCATTTTTACCGTTATGGTGGTTGGTGCACTTGGTACCAAGTTTGCAGGTGCAGGTGCCAACGCTTATGAAATCGAGCGCGTCGGTTTTCAGTACGTGGCATGGATTGTTGCCATCGTATTCGTTGTATTTATCATCATTACCTGTATCAACGTAAAAGAGAAGTCTTCCGTTGAGATGCAGACCGCATCGGTAGGAGATATGTTTAAGGCACTTCTCTCCAACGATCAGGCCATGACCGTGGTGATTACCATTGTATTGATCAATACCGCATTGTATGTAACCAGTAACTTAGTTATCTATTTCTTCAAGTATGACCTTGGCGGTGTGTCATGGAAGGCCAACTACACCTTGTTCAATACCGTAGGCGGTGGCGTACAGATTCTTTCCATGATGCTTCTCTATCCGCTGTTGCGTCGTGTGTTGAAGCTGAACAACTTAAAGATTTTTACTTACGGTATCTGTGCATCCGTTGTTGGATACTTAATCCTGCTTAGCATGGCAACCGTTGGTGTGAAGTCCCTTCCGCCACTGTTGATTCCGGGCATCATCATTATGGCAGTTGCCGGCGTGAACAACGTTGTCATTACCGTCTTCCTTGCAAATACCGTTGATTACGGGGAACTGAAGAACGGTGGTCG
>JAEEGF011312926.1_pt1 | contig 13497 bp, 11 predicted proteins | sample 9134171 | NCBI WGS metagenome assembly JAEEGF01 (sample SAMN16246542, study PRJNA631951) | gut metagenome | biome: gut microbiome; feature: rumen; material: AP-attached | host: Bos | place: Iran: Karaj | collected 2018-10
GACTAAGAATATAGTTAAATATCAAGAGAAAAGTGATATTAGTTATAGAGTTAATTTAATTAATAATAATATTTATAAGAAAAATTATTTAGGAATGGGAGAAAGATACATATCTAAATATGTTAATAATATAGATATAAATTTTAATTATACTAGTTTATATAATAATTATATTAATGGTTATTATGAATATAAGACTAAAGGTATTGTTAGAATATATGATAATGATAAAAAAGAGATGTTATTTGATAATGAATATTTAGTTAAAGATAATAAGGTAGTTACTTTAAATCAAGGTAGTATTAATGAAATAAAGATATTTGATAATGTTATAGTTGATTATAATTATTACAATAATATATATAATGAGATAGTGAATAATAATAAAGATAATATTACAGGTAATTTAGAAATAGATTTTATTATGTCATTTAATTTTGATTTTAGTAATATTAGTAATGTAATTACTTCAGAAAAGGAAATAAGTATGATTATACCTTTGGGAGTAGATTCATTTAGAATTACTATGAATAATAATTATGATGGAATAGATGAAATAGCTGATTATGAAGAACGTGGTAGTGTAAATTATTTCTTACTTATTGTAGGAGCAGTATTCTTATCATTAGCAGTAGCCTTTTTGGGATTAGTAATTAGAGCGTTTGTAATGATATATGAGAGAAAGACACAATATGAAATGGCTCTTAGTAAGATACTTAGTGAATATGATGATATTATTGTTAAGGTAAGTAGATTTTATAATAAGAAGAAATATAATTTAATATATCTAGATAGTTTTGATGAATTATTAGATGTATATAAAAAAGTAGGTAGTCCAATTAGTTATAGGGAAATAAGAAGAGGATATGAAGCGATATTCTTATTAATAGATGATGATAATGCTTGGATATACAGAATGGTTTTTAAATAAGATTTGAAAAAATGGAAATATGTGCTATAATAAAGGCACTAAGGAGGAAATTATGGCAAAGAATAAAGTAGTAGAAAAGGGAACAGGAGTATTTAAAGAATTTAAAGAATTCATTGCGAAAGGTAATGTATTTGATATGGCTGTTGGTGTTGTTATTGGTGGTGCTTTCGGAGCAATTGTTACATCACTAGTAAATGATATCATTATGCCACTTGTTTCACTAGCTACAGGTGGAATTGATTTTGCTAATTGGTTCGTAGCACTTGATGGTGGTAAGTATGAAACTTTAGCTTTAGCACAAGAAGCTGGAGCAGCTACGCTTAACTATGGTAATTTAATTTCAGTAATTCTTAATTTTTTAATCATTGCTCTTTGTATTTTCTTTGTTGTTAAATTATTTAACAAATTAAAAAAGAAACAAGAAGAAGCACCTGCACCTGCAGAACCAAGTGAAGAAGTATTATTACTTAGAGAAATTAGAGATTCATTAAAGAAGCATAAATAATGCTTCTTTTTTTAGGCTTTAAAACTTTCATATGTTTAAAACTTTCATATATTAAAATGAATGGAGGTAATATGAAAAAGTTTTGTATATTTTTAATTATATTAGTTGTTATTTTAGGTACGATAGCGATTGTTAGGATAAACAAAAGGGATAATGGAGAATTAAAGAAAGTAACGGTGGCAGAGGTAGCACATAGTGTTTTTTATGCTCCACAATATGTAGCACACGCGTTAGGTTACTTTGAAGATTCTGGATTAGATGTATCATTTGTTTTAACGAGCGGGGCTGATAATGTAATGGCAGCGGTATTATCGGGTGATGCAGATATTGGATTTTCTGGTACTGAAGCAACAATATACGTTTATAATGGTGGAGAAGAAGACTATGTAATGACTTTTGCAGGGCTTACGCAAAAAGATGGTTCATTCTTGGTATCACGTAAGAAATATGATAATTTTACATTAGATGATTTAAGAGGTAAGACTGTCATTGGAGGAAGAGTCGGTGGTATGCCTGAAATGACATTCGAATGGGCTCTTAGAGAACATGGAATAGATCCTAAAAAGGATTTACATATCGATACATCGGTAGCATTTCCAGCAATGGAGGGAGCTTTTATTTCAGGTAATGGAGACTTTGTTACCTTGTTTGAACCAAATGCTACATCAGTAGAAAGACAAGGACTTGGTTATGTGGTAGCTTATGTGGGAGACTTAGGCGGTAATGTTCCATATACGGCATATAATGCTAGACGTAGTTATATTATGAATAATAAAGATGTAATTGAGTCATTTACTAAGGCAGTTGATAAGGGCCTTAAATATGTTTATAGTCATAATGATGAAGAAATTGCTAAATTACTTATAGATTATTTTCCAGATACAAGTTTAAGTGATATGGAAAAGATAGTTAAAAGATATAGAGATGGTAATGCTTGGAAAGAGAATATAAGTATTAGTGAAGAAGAATGGAAACATATTCAAGATATTATTATTGCAAGTGGTGAATTAGATGATTATGCTCCTTATGATAAGTTAATATATAAAGAATTTTTTAAGGATTATGAATAGTATTTTAGAAATAGAAAATATTTCTAAGAATTATTATAGTAAGGATAAGGAGACTACAGCATTACTTGATATATCAATGAATATATATCCAGGAGAATTTTTGGTAATCGTAGGTCCATCAGGATGTGGTAAGAGCACACTTCTAAATATTATTGGTGGCATTGATAAGGAAAGTAGTGGAGTAATTAGGGGTAATAAAGATATTAGAATTGGATATATGTTACAGAGTGATTCTTTATTTCCATGGTTAACTATTTTAGATAATGCATTATTAGGACTTAAAATTAAGAATGATCTTACTAAGGAAAATATTAATTATGTTAAGAAATTACTTAAGACATATGGATTATCAGAATTTATTAATAGTTATCCGAAAGAATTATCGGGTGGTATGAGACAGAGAGTAGCACTAATTAGGACGTTAGCGATGAAGCCAGATATTCTTTTACTGGATGAACCTTTTTCAGCTTTAGATTATCAGACTAGATTAAAGGTATGTGATGATGTATATGAAATAATTAAGGAAGAAAATAAAACAGTTATTATGATTACTCATGATATTGGAGAGGCTTGTTCTCTTGCTGATAGGATTGTCGTTTTAAGTGAGAGACCTGGTAAAATAAAAAAGATATTTAATATTAAATGGGATAAAAAGGGAACTCCTTTTCAAAATAGAATGAATAAAGAATTTAGTACTTATTATGATATGGTATGGAAAGAGATAGATGGATATGAATAGTGAATATAGGAAATATCTATCTAATATTAAGAAAAATAATATATTAGTACATGTTACTAGAATAATTATTTTATTATTGATAGTAATACTATGGGAATATTTATCTAGTCATAATATAATTAATTCTTTTATATATTCATCACCATCTAAGATAATTAAAACGATTATATCTTTATATCAAACTAATAATTTATTTAATCATATATGGATAACAATATATGAAACGATTATTAGTTTTGTGTTAGCAACACTATTAGGTACAATTATTGCAATTATTCTTTGGTATAGTAAATTTTTATATAGGGTAATGGACCCATATTTAACAGTGATAAATAGTTTACCTAAGGTAGCATTAGGTCCTGTAATTATAATACTTAGTGGAGCTAATATTAAATCGATTATTGTAATGGCACTACTTATATCATTAATTATTACTATTACTAATGTATATAGTGGATTTGTTAATACAGATAAGAATATGATAAAACTAATGAATAGTTTTCAAGCAAGTAAATATAGGATACTTAAATATTTAATAATACCTTACAATTATCATGTCATTATAAGTAGTTTAAAGATAAATGTTGGTATGAGTATGGTGGGTGTTATTATGGGTGAGTTTTTAGTATCTAAACAGGGAATTGGATATTTAATTAATTATGGATCACAGGTATTTAATTTAAATTTAGTGTTTGCAGGTATTTTACTTTTAATTATTGTTTCATATTTGATGTATTTAATGGTTTTATTACTAGAAAAAACTTTAATTAGAGATAATTAGAGTTTTTGTGTTATAATTAAAATAGGTGATTGTATGGAATTTGAGAAAGTTATTCGTGAGAGAAAGGCAACAAGGCTTTTTAGTAGTAAACCTGTTGAAGATGAGAAAATAGAAAAGATACTTGAAGCAGGAAGATTAGCGCCAACTGCTAAAAACTTACAACCCGTAAAAATATATGTAGTTAGAAGTGAAGAGGGTATTAAAAAGTTAGATAAGGCTACGCACGGAAGATTTGGTGCTGGAACTGTACTAATTATATGTGGAGATAAGGAAAAAGCTTATAGTAGGGAAAATTATTCTAGTTATGAGATGGATGCATCTATCGTTAGTACGCATATGATATTAGAGGCTACGAATTTAGGAGTCGATAATATATGGATAGGTTTATTTCATGAAGACATTCTTAGAGAAGAATTTAATATACCAGATAATTTAATTCCTTTGGTAGTAATGCCACTTGGATATAAGTCTAAGTTGTGTCCACCTAGTCCATTCCATAATATTAGAAAGAAAATATCTGAACTTGTAGAATATAAATAAGAAATTAGGAGTAACATATGAGAAGTAAAAAAACAATTATATTAGTAGTTATAATCGTTTTGGTAGTATCTATTTTAGGTATTGCTGGTTTTATGTTACTCAATAAAAAGAATAATGTTGAAGTAGAATTTGTTTTCTTTGATGATGTAGTAAAGGAAATAGAAGTTAATTCTACAGCGTATATTTTGCCTGAGGCAAGTGTTGTGGTAAATGGTGAAGATATGGGAAAACTTTTAGAGATTGATAAGAGTAATTTTGATCTTACAAAAGTTGGAACATATATTCTTAAATACTATATTATTTATAATAATAAGCGATATGAAGAAGAAAAAGAAGTAAGTATTGTCGATAAGACTAGTCCTGTTATTACACTTAATGGTGATAAGGTAACTATTCTAGTTGGAGAAGAATATGAAGAACCCGGTTATGAAGTTACAGATAATTCTATGGAAGAATTAGAAGTAACGGTATCTGGAGAAGTAGATACTAGTAAAGCTGGGGTATATACACTTACTTATAAGACTAGTGATTCATCAGGTAATGAAGCTGAAGTAACGAGAGAAGTAACGGTTAAAAAACCTAATGTAGTTGTAGCGGTAGTAAAAGAAGAACCTAAGGTATCAATACCAAAGGTTGTTGAAACTTCTTATGAAAATACAATTAAAGTAAATAAGTTTACGGGAGATAATGTTTATTTAGAAGGATATGTAAAGGAACCTCTTGAAGAAAATAAAATTGTTTTGGTAGGAGATAGTACTTATGAATTTCCAATTACGGTTAGTGATAATAAATATACGATAAATTTATCTTTTGGGGATGTTGCTAATGGTGATTATAAAATGTTTGTAAACGAAGAAGCACTTCTCAATAAGATGAATATTATAGAGAGACTGGCTAGAGGAAAAGTAGGAAGTAAACTAGTTAGTTTTAGCTATAATGGTAGTGATGAAGTAAGTATAAATGTTAGTAATCACGGATACACATACGATGTTTTAATAAATCCAGGACATGGAGGATCAGATAGTGGGGCAGTCAATGCATACATTCAGGAAAAAGAAATGAATTTAACAGTTTCTTTATATGAAAAATGTAGATATGAAGCGCATGGACTTAGTGTTTATATGACTAGAGAAGGAGACTATTATGGTGATGATTTTGGACCTAGTAGTTTGAGTAGACTGCATAGAACAGCATATGAGGTAGGACACTACGGAGTGGTATCAAGAGTGGTATACAGTAATCATCATAATTCAATTGGCAATAATTATTTTTCTGGATATGAGGTATTAATCGGAGGACAGATAAAAGATTTAGCTAATGAGTTAGCAATAGTTAATAAATGGAATAGTATCTATAATTTAACAGAAAGTCATAAAAGGTTTTATGCTAAAGATTATGATACGGAAATAGCATATTCTAAATTAAATGGAGAAATGTATACTTTTAAAGATAATTATGCAATGAATAGAATTCCATATCAGATATTTAATGTTAAATCAATTATATATGAAGGATCATATATGAGTAATAAGAATGAATTTATTTGGTATTGGAATGAAGGTAATTGGCGTAAGGCTAGTGAAGCTAAAATAGAAGTATATGTCAATTATTTAGGTAAAACATATAATCCAGATAATAGTAGTTGTTTGTAAAATAAAAAAGCGTTTTAAACGCTTTTTTTATACTAATATAAGATATGCATAATAGATAATAAAGATTGTTATCATGATTAGACCTTCTGTTTTATCAATCTTTTTATCATCTTTAGCAAAGATATAGATAAGAAGTCCTGCAATTATCATTATTATCATATCATATGAATTAAAGCTTGGAGTACTAAATCCACCAAATATTAAGACTGGTAAGGTTAATACAAAACCAATATTAAAGATATTTGTACCAACGATATTACCAATAATAATATCAAATTCATCTTTCTTAACAGCAGTTACAGCCATAATTAATTCTGGAGTAGATGTACCAACTACTAGAATAACCATTGTAATAATCTTTTGACTTACATGCATTGCTTCGGCAATGTTGACACAGTTAGTAACAGCAAGTTCACTACCAATAGCAATAAATGCTAAACCTAATAATGAATAGAATATTGATTTAGAAAGATTCCATTTTGGTTTTTCTTTTTCTAAGAATAATTTAAAAATATTTTTACTTTGTTGTTCTTTGGCATATTTATATGTATAGTATACAAAATATCCAAACAATAAGAACATGATTAGGGCATCACTTCTAGAAATAGCATTTTCAGTACCATTAAATGGTCCATCTAAGAACAATATAGCAAATATTGTTATAAGTAATAAGTGAAGGGGTAATTGTTTTTTTACTGTTTCACTTTTTATTTTCATTGATTTGACCATGGCAGCTACACCAATTACTAACATTGTATTAACAATTGTTGAACCAACGACATTAGCCATGACTATATCATTATTGCCATTTAATAAGCTTTTAAATGAAATGAATAATTCGGGTGTGCTTGTACCAAAGGCAACGACAGTTAACGAAACAATTAGTTTTGGTACTTTGATGTTATGGGCAAATGATGAAATACCATCTACGAATAAATCAGAACCCTTGATAAGTAAGTAAAAACCAATAAATGTAAGAATAATGAATTTAATCATACTGCCACCTCTTTACTCTAATAAAATAATAACAAAAAAGTGTTATAAATGCAAGAAAAAAAGTACTATTCGTACTTTTTTAGAATGTCTTTAGCAGCTACTAAACCAGTGGCAGCAGCAGTAACAATATTACCTGCTTTACCAGCTCCATCACCGATAAAGTATACGTTATCATCTTTTAGTTTGAAATTATTATCTGTTTCTATTTCGTTTGAGAAGAATTTTATTTCTGGACCATATAATAATGTATCATCATTATTGACACCAGGAATTATTTTATCTAGTGTTTCTAATCCTTCCAAGATATTAGTGATAATACGATGTGGCATTACTAATGCTAAGTCTCCAGCGACACAATCTTTTAATGTTGGTTCAATGAAACCTTTATCAATTCTATGCCATTCACTACGTCTTCCACCACGAAGATCTTTCAAACTTTGAATGATTGGTTTACCATCGCCTAGAACGTTAGCTATTCTAGCAATAGATTCACCATATAATCTTGTATTAGTAACTGGTTCTGTTAAATTTATTTTAGAAATAAATGCAAAGTTAGTATTATTTGATTTAGTTTCTTTTAGGGCATGCCCATTGACACAGATATAACCATAATAATTTTCTTTAGTAACAAATCCGCCTGGATTAGTACAGAAGGTTCTTATTTCATCACCATATGTCTTAGTCTTAATAAATATTGTTGGATCATAAATAATATTAGTCAAGTCTTCCATAATATCTTTTCTTACTTCGATTCTAACACCAATTTCAATTGATTGAGAGTTATATGGAATTTTATATTTATCAGCAAATTCTTGAACCCATTTAGCTCCAGTTCTACCAGGAGCAACGATTACTTCTTTAGCAGTATATACTTTTTCTTTACCTTTTAAATTGCATATTACTTCGTGATTTAATTTATCTTTGGTATTTATATCTAAAACATCACACTTGTCAACTAGAGTTACGCCTTTTTCTTTTAAGTAATCACAAATACCATCAATATATTCAGGTAAATGATCAGAACCTAAATGTTTTTGTTTAATGATTAATAATTTAGCTCCGGCAATAGCAACTTCTTTTTGAATTGCTTTAGCTTCATCCATATTAGATGGATATACTTCAGCATCCATTTTAAAACTATTAAATATTTCTTCAGTCTCATCTATTAATTTCATAGCTTGTGATTCTGACATATATTTAGTTAAATCTGATTTACCTAATTTATGAATATAATTTAGTTTACCATCAGAGAATGTTCCTGCGCCACCATATCCTGATAGGATATTACATGGATTACAGTTTTGACAAGGAATACCTAGTTTATTCATAGGACATACTCTTGTTTTGACAGCGTTACCACGATCTAAAATAGCAATCTTTAATTTTTTGTTTTCGCTTATTAATTTATAAGCAGCAAATAGTCCGGCAGGACCGGCTCCGACAATTATGATGTCATACATTTTAACCACCAAGAAAATTATAACATAAATAAAAAAATAAAGTCAATTAAGACTTTATTTTATTCTTAAGTTCATATAAGACATTAATAGCTTCCATTGGGGTTAATTCTAAGACGTTTAATTCTTTTATTTTTTCTTCGACTTCACTTTTTTCATCTTTAAAGTCTAGTGGAAGAGTAGTTTGAATAATAACGTCTCTTTTCTTTTCTTTACTTTCATAAACATTTAGTATTTCAGTAGCTCTATCAGTAACTTCTTTTGGTAGGTTAGCTAATTTGGCAACATTGATACCATAACTTTTATCGACACTACCATCTTTTACTTTATGTAAGAATGTTATTTTACCATCTTTTTCTTCAGCACTGACGTGTTTATTCTTTAGTTTATCTAGAGTATTTTCTAGATCAGTAAGTTCATGATAGTGAGTAGAAAACAATGTCTTACAAGCTATTTTATTATTGATATATTCGAGAATAGCTTGAGCTAGGCTCATACCATCAAACGTAGCAGTACCTCTACCTAATTCATCAAATAGAATTAAACTATCAGGGGTAGCATTTTTAATAGCATCAGCAGCTTCGGTCATTTCGACCATAAATGTTGATTCACCACTGACAAGATCATCACTTGCTCCGATACGAGTAAATATTTTATCAAAGATTGGAAGAGTGGCTTTTTTAGCTGGAACATATGAACCAATTTGAGCCATTATAACAATTATTCCAAGAGTACGCATATATGTTGATTTACCAGCCATGTTAGGACCAGTAATAAGTAAGATAGATGTTTTTTCATCCATAACGATATCGTTAGGAATATAATCTTCTTTAATTACTTTTTCTACGACTGGATGTCTAGCTTCAAGAATATTTACATTATGTTTATCAGTTAGGGTAGGTCTTGTAAAATTGTATTTTTCTGATACGAGAGCAAAAGATGATAAGACGTCTAGAACACTAACCATTTTAGCAATATCTTGAATAGTATGAATATATTCTTTACATTTATCTCTAATGGAAACAAATAATTCATATTCTAGATTTATTATTTTTTCTTCAGCAGATAATACTAAATCTTCTTTTTCTTTTAAGATGGGATTTATAAATCTTTCACAATTGGTTAGAGTTTGTTTTCTGATATAACCAAATCCATCTTTGATAAGTGAAAGATTACCTTTAGATATTTCTATATAGTAACCAAATACTTTATTAAAGCCAACTTTTAGATTTTTGATACCTGTTCTTTCTCTTTCTTCGGCTTCATAGTTACTTATAAATTCTTTACCACCACTACGAAGATCTTTTAATTCATCTAATTCTTTGTTATAACCGGTTTTGATTAGATATCCTTCTTTTAGGGTAGCAGGAGGTTCTTCATAGATAGAACTTTCTAGTAAATTATATAAATCACTTACATCAGGAAATTCTTTATATTTTATTTTTTTAGATATTTCGTTAATATTTGGCAATAGTTTTAAAGATTCTTTTAGTTGAAGAAGATCTTTAGCGTTAGCAGTACCTAAGGCTATTCTTCCACATAATCTTTCTAAGTCATATACTTCATATAGATATCTACGTAGCTCTTCACTTAGAATGAATTCATCTAGAAGAGTACCGACAAGGGTATATCTTTTTTCTATTTCTTCTTTATCTTTTAATGGATTTTCAATCCATGATTTCAATAATCTTCCTCCCATAGCTGTTTTAGTTTCATCTAAAAGCCATAATAAGGAATACATTTTTTCTTTGTTACGGATACTTTCAGTAAGTTCAAGATTTCTTTTTGTATGAACATCCATTTTTAAGTATTCATTATTTTTTCTAATTACTACTTTTTGGAAGTGAGTAATATTTCTTCTTAAATTATTGATTAGATAGTATATTAAGTGTTTGATACCAATATGATATCTACTATCAGTAATATCTTCATATATGTATTTGTAGGTGTCTTCTTCATATAGATTATCAGTATAGGTTATTGGTAATTTATATGTATTTTTAAGTATTGATATTAAGTCTTTATTGATATTATTGTTGACAATTAATTCTTTGATACCTAAGAAAAGTATTTTGTTAATAATGATATCATTATCTGGTTCTAATGCTTCAGAATATATTTCACCAGTTGTAATATCACTATATGTTAGGATATAGCAGTATTCTAGTGAATATAAGCTAGCAATATAGTTATTTTCTTTTTCATTTAAGGAGTTAGCTCCGACGACTGAACCAGATGATATTACTTCAGTTATATCTCTGTCGACGATACCTTTAGCTGTTTTAGGATCTTCAAGTTGTTCACAGATAGCTACTTTATATCCTTTTTTGATTAATTTATCAATGTAGATATCGACCGCATGATAAGGAACACCACACATGGGAACTCTTTCATCTAATCCAGCATTTCTACCTGTTAGAGTCAGTTCTAATTCGTGACTAACTAATTCAGCATCTTCGAAAAACATTTCGTAAAAGTCACCTAAACGATAGAGAATGATGGTATCCATATTTTTTTCTTTTAGGTTTACATAGTGGGCCATCATTGGTGCCAATTTGCTTTTATCTACTTCACATAACTTCATAATATCACGACTTTCAATAGTTATTATAGAGAAAAATGGGAGTAAAATCAAGGAAAGATGTAAACTATGAGTAAAAATTATTCGGATATGATCGTAGATAGATTTACAATATTATAACCTTTACTGAGGATGTATGAGATGATTGTATCTAAATCTTTAGTGTTATCAGATAGATAGATACCACCACTAGATAAGTTATCGATAATGCTATAGGAAGTTATTTTTTTAGGGATAAGGGAGAACATTTTTATATCGCTACAGCTATTTAATGATATGGGATCTTTATTAATAAACAAGCATATATTAGATGGATTATTAGTTTTATTATTGATAATATTGTTATTAATAATTAGATTTTCTCTGGTATATTTACCATTATTTCCATAGTTATATATTTCGGTATTAAGGGTACTAAGGATATCAATATTATTATTTAGATATTCACTATCCATAAATATATTTATAGGAACATGATATTTATTCATTAATGTTTTGATATTATTTAGGGTGTTAGAGTTATTGATGATAGTTATAATAGAGACTTCTTTATTTTTATTATTACCACTAATAATATATTTTCCGTAATTATTATAGATAGATACTTCAGGATATATCTTTTTATATACAAGTAGTGATTCATCAAAGTAACCAATTTTTTTCATAGCTTTATAGCTGCTTTCTGTATCGATATAACTTCCAGTTCTTCCGGGGATAATGGTATCACTGGCAATAGAAGCATCTATGGCATCATATTTTAATTTTTCGGATATTTCTTTTATTTTTATCATAATACTATCTTGTTCCATAGTAATAGTCATTACTTTTTCAGTGAAAATAAATGTGACACAGAATAATGTAAGAAGGCCGATTAGTTTAATTATTTTCATATTATCACCATTAAAATATATGAAAAACAGCGTTTACTTATGTGATAAAATATGATACTATTAGATAGTAGAGGTGTAAATATGAATAATAAGGGATTTACATTAGTAGAACTATTAGCAGTAGTAGTAATACTTGCTAGTATATCAATTGTAGCGGTTGTCAATGTTTCTTCTTCACTTAAAAGGAGAGATACAAGAGAATGTCTTGAACAAATAGCTATCGTTAAGAATTCTGCTAAAATATATTTTTCTTTAAATGATGATAAAACTAGTGTTACATTAGCTACACTAATAGATGAAGGATATATCGATGGAGATAATAAGATAAATAAATTAAAAAAGAATACAGATAAGGTTAATTTGACAGCAAATGGTTATGAATTTGTGGGAACAGAGTGTTCATAAAAGAGTTTTACTCTTTTTTCTTTTTTTGTAATAAAGTAAAAAGACACCAATATAATATCATGAAGGGAGTATTATGAAAAAAGAATATAAGCATATTATTATATTGCTTGGAGCAGTTATTCTTGGTGGAATAGTTGGACTTATTTTGGGAGAAAAGGCAAGAGTGTTAAGTCCTTTTGGAGATTTATTTTTAAATATGTTACTTGTAATTATTGTGCCTTTAATATTTTTAACAATTACAGGATCAATATATAGAATGAAACAACCAAAAAGGATTGGTAAAATATTAATCAGTACATTTATAATGTTTTTAATAACTTCAGTGGTAGCAGTTCTAATAGGTATTATCAGTACTTATTCGTTTAGACTAGTTGATGTAGAAAACGGGGAAATGATTAGAGAAAGTTTAGAAGTTGGAGAAGAAGTAAGTGGTGAATTAAACTTATTAGAAAGAACTGTAGAAATGGTATCGGTTAATGACTTTAATAAGCTACTGTCAAGAGATAATATGATAGCTTTAATAGTTGTTTCAATAATTAGTGGATTGGCAATGTCGATGGCTAGAGAAAAAGCAAAACCATTGTATGAATTTATAGAATCTGCTACGGAAGTACTGATGAATGTAATAAAGATAATTATGTATTATGCGCCAATTGGACTGGGATGTTATTTTGCAGCAATGGTAGGAACATTTGGAAGCAGTATAGCGATTGGATATTTAAATACCTTTTTAGTATATTTATTAGCATCTTTAGTATGTTATTTTGGAGTATATACGGTATATGCATACATTAGTGCAGGTTCTTTAGGGGTAAAAAGGTTTTGGTCAAATATTATTCCATCAACGCTTACCGCTTTAGCAACATGTTCATCAGCAGCCACAATGCCAGTCAATATTGAATGTACAAAGAGGGTTGGAGTTCCTGATGATATATCTGAGCCGACTGTTT
>JAEEGF012047584.1_pt1 | contig 13496 bp, 12 predicted proteins | sample 9134171 | NCBI WGS metagenome assembly JAEEGF01 (sample SAMN16246542, study PRJNA631951) | gut metagenome | biome: gut microbiome; feature: rumen; material: AP-attached | host: Bos | place: Iran: Karaj | collected 2018-10
AAACTGCTTCGCGAACTGCACGAAGCTCAGAGTTGTTACCTTCAGGGGCAATCTCAAGCCGGATGCCTCAATTTTCACCGGCTCGGCAAAAGATTTCACTCTCTGGACCAATACCAAAAACAAGGATACAATTCAGTTCGCAAAGGATAACGGCTACGCATACAAGACAGGCGATAATCTCTGATAAAGGGCTGATTTTATGAAAAAGGCATTATCCGTATTCCTTGCGGCAATAATTATGATTCCGGCGCTCTCGCTTATGCAGGGCGCTTTTGCCGTATCGGAAAAAGCAGGAATCGCAGTCGCGAGCGACCTGCATTATAATATCCCCCGCGAAACTCTCGAGGGAGAAATTGACGACGAAATATTCTTCTATGCCAACCGCAGAGCGGCGATGGAGGACGAAAGCGGTTTCATTATCGATGAATTCCTCAGCCAATGCGCAGAAGACGATGCAGTCGAGTATGTCTTCATAAGCGGCGATCTCGCCGATAACGGAAGGCGCCTTGAGCAGGAGCATCTTAACGTTGCCGAAAAACTCCGCAAATTCGAGAGCGAAACCGGAAAACCGGTCTATGTTGTAAACGGCAACCACGACACCGGTGCGGGTAAAGAAGATATAACCAACGAAAAATTCCGTGAAATATATAATGAATTCGGCTATGGTGAGGCGCTCGAAACGCAGGAGGGAACCCTCTCCTACACAGCTAATATAGGCGAAAAATACCGCCTCATAGCAGTTGACAGCTGCGACCCGACCGTTTCGACCGAAGACGGTCTGACGGCGGACAGGGTGAACTGGGCAGTAAAGCAGGCAAAAAAGGCGTATGACGACGGCAGATATCCGATACTGATGATGCACCACAATCTGCTCAGCCATATGCCGCTTCAGAGAATCCTGAGTCATAATTTCATAGTCAGGAATCATACGGCAACAGCGCAGAAATTCGCGGACGCCGGCATTAAGGCCGTATTCACCGGCCATGAGCACGGCAGCGATGTAATGACTTACACAAGCCCCGCGGGCAATACAGTCACCGATTTTTCAACGACCTCGCTGACCATGTATCCCCTCTCCTACAGATTCGTCGAATTCACGGATGACGAAATCACTTACAGCGAAAAGAAAATAGAAAAAATAGATTTCGATGCGCTTACCGAAACAGTTGACGGCTACACCGACAAACAGCTCACGCCGATGCGTGAGGATTTTCAGCAGTATTCAAAGGATTTCTTCAAAGCGGGCATCAGATACCGTCTTTGGCTCGGGCTGACTCCCGAAAAGCTCGGCATTGACGAGGATGCCTTCTACGCCGATATAGTTTACACGGCGGTCGGCGGGCTGACCGAAATTCTCGATATGCCCCTCTACGGCGAAGGCGGCTTTCAGGAGAAGGCAAAGGAATACGGAATCGATATTCCGGACAGCAATTATAAAAACGGCTGGGATGCCGCGACTGAGGTTGTCGGATACCACTATTCGGGCAGCGAACCATTCGCGCTGGATTCAACAGAGGTTACGCTGATTCTGAGAATCGCCGATTACCTGCTGCTCGAAGATTTATCGACAGTCAACGATAAATGCTTCCTCTCGCTCGCAAACAGCATCACATCTAATTTCGGAACCGACTCAATATGCAAGGATTTCACTAAGGCGGCGGCAAAAACTCTCGGCCCTGTTACGGCGGGCGAATACTTCATAGTCGCAATCGCCTCCCCACTGCTCTACGGCCTTGCCTACGACAGAGACGGACTTGATGACAACAACGGTTCGATTCCCGGCTACGGAGCAGAAACCACTAACGCGGCAAATATCTCGGCGGATTTCACCGCAAAATTCAATAAATTCTTCCTCTATATCTCGTTTTTCTTCAAATATATTCTGAAAATATTCGGGATAGGAAGATAAAATAAATAAATTGACCCGCAGGAATATTCCTGCGGGTTTTTTATGCTTGTTTTGTTTTAAATCTCTTTAAGAAATCTTCCGATTCGCTCAATCGCTTCGCGGATATGGTCTGTTGAATAGCAGTAGGAAGCTCTGATGAAGCCCTCTCCGCTCTCGCCGAATGCGGTTCCGGGAACTACGGCAACTTTCTCTTTTTCAAGCAGTTTTTCGCAGAATTCTCCGCTCATCATTCCGGTTGATTTTATTGACGGGAAGGCATAGAACGCTCCCTCGGGCTCGCGGCATTCAAGTCCTATGGAATTGAAGCCCTTAACCATGAGCTTGCGGCGGGTGTCATATTCCTCCATCATCGCGGCAACCTCTTCGTCGCAGTCGCGCAGAGCAGTGACAGCGGCATACTGCGAAGTGGTCGGAGCGCACATAATCGAATACTGATGCAGCTTTGTTATCTGCGTGAGAATCTCTTTCGGTCCGCATGTGTAGCCGAGCCGCCAGCCGGTCATCGAAAAAGCTTTTGAGAAGCCGTTTATGACGATAGTTCTCTCCCTGAGAGAGCCGACAGCCGCAGGTGAAACGTGTTTTTTTCCATTGAAAGTAAGCTCTGCGTAAATCTCATCCGAGAGAAGAATAATATCGGTATCCTTTATAAGTTTTTCAATCGCCTCATAATCCGCCCTCTCCATAATTGCTCCGGTCGGATTCGAGGGATAGGGCAGGATTATCGCCTTGGTCTTCGGCGTGATATTTTCTTTTAATTCAGCAGCGGTGAGTTTGAAATCATCTTCCGCTTTATTCTCTATGATAACCGGCACTCCGCCCGCCATCTGAACCATCGGAACATAGCAGACATAGCTCGGCTGGGGAATTATAACCTCGTCGCCCGGATTGACTATCGATCGCAGAGCGGCATCAATCGCCTCGCTGCCGCCTACGGTAACCAGAATCTCGCTCTCGGGCTCATAGCTGAGCGAATACTTTCGCCTGAGATAATTCGCAATTTCTTTTCTGAGTTCGGCAAGGCCTCTGTTTGAGGAATATCGCGTCTTTCCCCTCTCAAGCGATTTTATCGCGGCGGAGCGTATTTTCCACGGCGTTTCAAAATCAGGTTCGCCGACGCCGAGCGAAATAACATCGCTCATTGTGGCTGCTATATCAAAAAATTTTCTTATGCCGGACGGCTGAATTTCGGTTATCGTATCATTTAGAATACTCTCGTAATTCAGCAAGACGAAACTATCCCCCTGTCATCGGGATCGGTTACTTCAAGATCGACATCAAGCTCCTTGTATCTTCTCATTACAAACTGCGTCTTGGTCGAGGTTACACTCTCCATAACCGCGAGTTCTTTTGCGACGAAGCGGGAAACATCCTGGAAGGTTTTGCATTTGACGATAACGCAGAGATCGGAATCACCCGAGAGCAGATAGACGCTCTCAACCTCGTGAAATTTCGCGATTTTCTTTGCTATATCCTCGAAGCCTAAACCGGGCTTCGGTGTTACCTTTATTTCTACAAGGGCGGAAACATAGAATTCATCGAGTTTCTCCCAGTCGATAACAGTCCTGAACCCTCTGATAAGGCCGTCCTTTTTCATCTCATTGATTTCGGCGGAAACCTCGGCCTCACCGAGACCTGTCACGGTCGCTATATCCGATATAGACATTCTCGCGTCTTTGGCGAGGAGTTTGAGAATCTGTACGTTCATAATAACCTCCGATAAAAATTCATTGCCGACATTATACCGCAAATTCAATAAATATACAAGAAAAATATAAATTGACTTATAAATATATGAAATGTATAATTGAAGTGTTGAGAGGTAATAAAATGAATAATGAAGATTTAATAATAAGAAAAGCCGTAAAAGAAGATATCCCGGAAATACTGCGTCTGCTCTCACAGGTGCTTGAAATTCACGCGGATATAAGACCCGATATTTTCGTTCACAGGACCACGAAATACAGCGAAAGCGAGCTTGAAAAGATAATCTCAGACGAGAACACGCCCGTATATGCCGCATTTTCAGACGGTAAATTTGCGGGCTACTGCTTCTGCGAAATAAAAGAGATGCCCGAAAGGGAGTATTTCAGGCCGTTCAGAAACGTTTACATTGACGATTTATGCGTTGATGAAACTATGCGCGGCAAGCATATCGGTTCCGCTCTGTTTGAACATGTAAAGAATGAGGCGAGGGCGCTCGGCGCTTATGAAATCACGCTTCACGTCTGGGAGGGCAACTACAAGGCGAAGGCCTTCTATGACAGGCTCGGCTTCACGCCGCAGAGCTACACAATGGAATATAAACTCGATTGAAAAGCGAGGAATGAATATGAATTACGAAACAGCAAAGCAGAAGGCAAAAGAGCTCGTCTCAAAAATGACGGCTGAAGAAAAGATGAGCCAACTTCTCTATAACGCCCCGGCGATTGATCGTCTCGGAATCAGCGAATACAACTGGTGGAACGAGGCGCTGCACGGAGTCGCGAGGGCGGGTACGGCGACCGTCTTCCCTCAGGCAATCGCGCTTGCGGCCAGTTTTTCACCGGAAACGGTAAGAAAATGCGCCGATATAATTTCGACAGAGGCGCGCGCCAAATACAACAAGAGCATAGAATACGGCGACAGAGACATTTATAAAGGGCTCACCTACTGGTCGCCCAATATCAATATATTCAGAGACCCCAGATGGGGCAGAGGCCACGAGACCTACGGCGAGGATCCGTTCCTGACGAGCGAAATCGGCTGTGCCTTTATCAAGGGAATTCAGGGTGACGGCGAATTTCTTAAGGCCTCTGCCTGTTCGAAGCACTATGCGGTTCATTCCGGACCTGAGGCGCTCAGACATGGTTTCAACGCAATCGCTTCAAAAAAGGATATGGAAGAAACATATCTCACTGCCTTTGAGAGAACGGTCAGGGACGCGGATGTTACGGGAGTCATGGGAGCATACAGTGCGCTCAACGGCGCTCCCGCCTGCGCAAACGAATGGCTGATTCAGGATAAGCTCCGCAAAGAATGGGGATTCAGGGGCTATTTCGTCTCCGACTGCGGCGCAATCAATGATATATATAAAGAGCATCATTACTGCGAAACTGCCGAAGAGGCGGCCGCCGTCTCACTCAAAGCCGGCTGCAATCTCAACTGCGGTGACTGCTACATGAGCCTCAACGATGCCTATGAGAAGGATATGGTAACTGACGAGGACCTTACGCAAGCGGCGGAGTATCTCTTCACAATCAGATATATGCTCGGCGAATTTGAGGAGAAGAGACCTTATTCGGAAATCGGTTTTGATAAGGTTGACTGCAGGGAACACCGGCAGGCAAATATTGAGGCGGCAATGCAGACCGCCGTTCTGATTAAAAACGAAAACCATTTCCTGCCGCTCGATAAATCAAAGGTGAAGAGCATCGGCGTTGTCGGTCCGAACGCCCTCTCGATTACAGGGCTTGAGGCGAATTACGAGGGCAAGGCGAGCGAATATATCACACCCGCCGACGGCATAAGAAGAGTTTTCAGCGAGAGCGAAATCAGAGTTTCAGCAGGCTGCGGCTACAACAGCGAAAAAAAGTGCAGCTGGGACGGGCATGAGAATATAATCTCCGACGGCACGGCAGTCGCTTCAATCAGCGATGTGACTGTTCTCTGCCTCGGGCTCGACTGGCATCTTGAGGGCGAATGCGACGACAAAGAGGATATCATGCTCCCCGCCGTTCAGAGAAAGCTGGCCGAGGCCGTCTGCGACGTCTGCGAAAACGTGGTGGTAATAATAATGTGCGGCTCGTCAATAGATATCGGAGAAAAACTCAGAAATAAGGCGAAGGCGATAATCTACGGCTGGTATCCCGGCGCTCAGGGCGGACTTGCTATGGCAAAACTGCTCGCCGGCGAAAAGTCGCCGAGCGGAAGGCTGCCGATAACCGTCTATTACGGCGACAGACCTCAACCCGATTTCACCGATTACAGCATGAAAAACCGCACATACAGATTTATTGAAGAGGCTCCACTCTGGCCATTCGGATTCGGTCTCTCGTATTCGGAAATAGAATATAAGTCGGCTGAAATAAAAAACTGCGACAGCAATGAGATTAAGCTTGCCGTTGAAATCGAAAACAAAGGCGAATTTGACGTTGATGAAAAGATTCAGATTTACGCGGAATATAAAGACAGCAAATGCGAAACGCCGAAATATCAGCTCTGCGCCCTGAAGCCGTTGCCTGTCAAAGCGGGCGAATGCGCAAAGGCGGAGATATCTGTCAACCGCTTCTGGATAAAGGCGGTAACGGATGAGGGAATCAGAAAGGAGCCGGACGGCGGCATCATCCTTCATATCGGCTCATCGCAGCCGGATGAGCTCAGCAGAAAGCTCGGCGCGAGCGAAACAATATCGATTAAAATTCATTAAAGAGGTATAATTATGGACAGAAAAGATTTAGCTGCCGAATTAAAAAAGAGCTCAAACTGCTGCCAGGCGGTTCTGCTTGCGTTCGGTATGGAGACGGGACTGGATAACGATACTCTCTACAAAATCGGCGCCGCCTTCGGCTCGGGTATGGGCAATACGGAAGGCAACTGCGGAGCGCTCGTAGGCGCCGAAGCGGTACTCGGGCTGATGAAATATCAATATAAGGGAATGCACTCCGAAGCGTCGGCTCTCTATGATGAATTCAAACGCTTGTGCGGCTCGACAATCTGCAAGGAGCTCAAGGGGGTTGAGAGCGGAACGCCCCTCTGCTCCTGCGAAAACTGCGTGAGAAATGCCGTTGCCGCGCTTGAGAGCGTCACAGGGGAAATATATTGAGAGTACTCATAATAAAAAAACAGGCACCATTCAAAACGAATGGTGCCTGAATTTTAATTGAATTATAGAATTATTTCATTGCCTCTTCGACTGCGACTGCGCAGGCGACGGTGGCGCCGACCATCGGGTTGTTGCCCATGCCGATAAGTCCCATCATTTCAACGTGAGCGGGAACTGATGAAGAGCCGGCGAACTGAGCGTCGGAATGCATTCTGCCCATAGTATCGGTCATACCGTAGGAAGCGGGGCCGGCTGCCATATTGTCGGGGTGAAGGGTTCTGCCGGTACCGCCGCCGGAAGCGACTGAGAAATACTTCTTGCCTGCATCGGTGCGTTCTTTCTTATAAGTGCCCGCAACGGGATGCTGGAATCTGGTCGGGTTGGTGGAGTTGCCGGTGATGGAAACATCGACATTCTCCTTCCACATAATTGCTACGCCTTCGGTGACATCGTTTGCTCCGTAGCAGTTAACCTTGGAACGAAGACCTGTGGAATATGCCTTGCGGAATACTTCCTTGACTTCGCCGGTTTTATAATCCATCTCGGTTTCAACATAGGTGAAGCCGTTTACTCTCGCGATGATCTGAGCGGCGTCTTTGCCGAGACCGTTGAGGATAACGCGAAGGGGCTTCTGACGGACTTTGTTAGCCTTTTCGGCAATGCCGATTGCGCCTTCAGCGGCTGCGAATGATTCGTGGCCCGCGAGGAATGCGAAGCACTCGGTATCCTCTTCGAGGAGCATCTTGCCGAGATTGCCGTGGCCGAGACCGACCTTACGCTGATCGGCAACAGAGCCGGGAATGCAGAATGCCTGGAGGCCTTCGCCTATTGCGGCGGCGGCGTCAGCAGCTTTGGTGCAGCCCTTCTTGATTGCGATGGCGCAGCCGACGGTGTATGCCCATTTTGCGTTTTCGAAGCAGATAGGCTGGATGCCTTCTACGAGCTTATATATATCAAGGCCCTTTGCCTTGCATACTTCAGCGCATTCCTCGATGGAATTGATGCCGTATTCCTTAATTACAGCAAGGATCTGTTTTTCTCTTCTGTCATATGATTCAAATAATGCCATTTTACAAATCCTCCTTATTCTTTTCTCGGGTCAATGAACTTGACTGCGTCAGCTACTCTGCCATACTGTCCTTTTGCCTTTTCAAGAGCGGTATTTGCGTCATCGCCCGCCTTGATAAAGTCCATCATTTTGCCGAAGTTTACAAATTTATAGCCGATAATCTCATCGTCTTCGTTGAGAGCGAGGTCGGTGATATAACCATCTGTCATCTCAAGATAACGGGGACCCTTTGCGAGGGTACCGTAAAGAGTACCGACCTGGGAACGAAGGCCCTTGCCGAGGTCTTCAAGACCGGCGCCGACTACGAGGCCGCCCTCTGAGAATGCGGACTGTGAACGGCCGTAAACTATCTGAAGGAAAAGCTCTCTCATGGCAGTATTGATAGCGTCACAGACAAGGTCTGTATTGAGCGCTTCAAGGATGGTTCTGCCGGGGAGAATCTCGGAAGCCATTGCTGCGGAATGGGTCATACCCGAGCAGCCAATGGTCTCAACGAGCGCTTCCTGAATAATACCGTCTTTGACGTTGAGTGTCAGCTTGCAGGTGCCCTGCTGAGGAGCACACCAGCCGATACCGTGTGTGAAGCCGGAAATATCCTTGATTTCCTTGGCTTTTACCCACTTTGCTTCCTCGGGAATCGGGGCTGCTCCGTGGGCGACGCCCTGCGCTACAGGGCACATCATTTCTACTTCGTGCGAATAAACCATAGATTTACTCCTTTCTTTCTGCTGGCAAATTACCCGTAATTTACCATTATAATTACAATAAAAATATTAACATTTTATATTGAATAAGTCAAGAAAAAATCGGCAGATGAATATTGAAATTTCCAACAATTTATGATAATATTCTGAAGGTTGATTATCTGAAAATACGGTGAATAATATGAACGACAAATCTTTATATATTATCAGGCACGGTGAGACGGATATGAACGCCGAGCTACGCCTGCAGGGGCAGGTTGACAGCCGTCTCAATGAAAACGGAATACGAGAAGCGCAGGAGACCGCCGGGATATTATCCGGCGCGGGAACAGAATTCTCAAAAGCATATTCCTCACCTCTGCAAAGAGCGATGAATACCGCAAGAATTATAGCTCCCGGTATGGAAATAATCCCCGTTCCCGAAATAATGGAACTGAAATTCGGCGATTATGAAGGGCTCCCCTATTCTGAAATAGGCAAAGAATTATGGGATTTTATCCATAATCCCGAAAATATCGATCCTCCCGCAACGGTTGAGAGAATTCAGTCCCTCGTCGCTAGGACGGGTGTGTTCCTTGACAGACTGATAAACAGCGGAGATTCGGGAAACATACTTATAGTTACTCACGGAATTGCTCTGCGCTCAATACTCAGGAATCTTTACGGTGATGAGAGCAGAGAAAATGTCTGGGCTATGCCGATTAAAAACTGCGTTGTTTATAAAGTAAATATAAGCGGCGGGAAGGTAACGGAAATACGCAGAGCCGATGAGCTTTCAATTGAGAATAAAAACGATAAGAGCAAGGTCTTCTGACCCTGCTCTTTTGCTATGTTATGCTTTTTCGAGTATCCTGCGGGCGACATGGACGCCGCTGGCAGACGCGTGGGACAGTGAATGGGTTACGCCGCTTCCGTCGCCGATGACATAGAGGCCTTTATGGAGAGATTCTAGATTATTATCAACCTTGACCTCCATATTGTAGAATTTCACCTCTACTCCGTAAAGAAGAGTATCATCGTTTGCGGTACCGGGAGCAATCTTGTCAAGCGCGTAAATCATTTCGATAATACCGTCAAGGATGCGCTTGGGAAGCACGAGACTGAGGTCGCCGGGTGTCGCTTTGAGAGTCGGGTTGACACTGCCTTCGATAATACGCTGAACTGTGCTCCTTCTGCCTCTCTCGAGGTCTCCGAAGCGCTGGACTATAACTCCCCCGCCGAGCATATTTGAAAGACGTGAAATGCTCTCGCCGTATTCGTTACTGTTTCTGAACGGAAAAGAGAAATGCTTGCTGACAAGCAGGGCGAAATTCGTATTATCCGTCTGAAGCGCGGGGTCCTCGTAGCTGTGACCGTTAACCGTGATTATTCCGTTAGTGTTTTCATTGACTACAGCACCGTGGGGATTCATACAGAACGTACGGACTCTGTCCTCAAATTTCTGAGTGCGGTAAACGATTTTTCCTTCATAAAGTTCGTCGGTGATTCCTTCAAAAACCACTGCGGGAAGCTCAACTCTGACACCTAAATCAACGCGGTTTGATTCGGTCGGAATTTCGAGATCTTCGCAGACCTTCTGCATCCATTTGCTGCCGCTTCTGCCGACTGAAATGATGCAGTATTCAGCATACGCGCTGCCGCCGTCATAGACAACCTCGTAGCCGCCTTCAATCTTCTTAACGGTATTTATCGGCGTCATAAAGAAGAAATCAATCTTATCCCTGAGTTTATTGTAAAGATTCTCCAGTACGACATAATTCTTATCGGTGCCGAGATGACGCACGGAAGCATCCAGCAGAGTGAGTTTATTCTCAATGCACTTCTTTTTGAAGCTTGTGCCGGCCGTGGAATAGAGCTTAGTCCCCTCGCCGCCGTTTGCCATATTGATTGAATCGACATATTCCATAAGCTCAATGGCTTTTTCCTTGCCGATATACTCATAGAGCGTGCCGCCGAAATCGTTTGTGATATTATATTTGCCGTCGGAGAACGCGCCCGCGCCGCCGAATCCGCTCATAATCGAGCAGGTTTTGCAACCGATACAGCTCTTCACCTTATCGCCGTCAATCGGGCATTTCCTCTTTGCAAGCTCGTTACCCGCCTCAAAAACCGCGATTTTGAGTTCAGGATTTTTGGTTATCAGTTCATAGGCGGAATAGATTCCTCCGGGACCCGCACCGACAATTATTACATCATATTTCATAGTTTTATTTTCCTTAAAATGGGGAGGCGTCTGCAGATGCCTCCCCTCAATATTTTATTTTAAAACACCAATCTGTCTGATAAGCGCCATGCACTCGTCAAAGCCCATAAGTTTCGGCACGGGATAGAGAGGATTGCCCTCTTTGAGCGCTCTCTGAGCAATGGTCGGAACATCCTTTTCGAGTATGCCTTCAATATGCTCGGGAATACCCATTGCGGCGTTGAATTCTCTGATTTTTGCGATGAATCCCTGCGCCTTCTGAGCCTCGGTGAGACCGGTCGCGTCAAAGCCCGCTATATCATAGAGCTCGGCAAGTCTTGTCTGAGCCGCTTCACCGTAATAATCGAGAACGTAAGGCATAATTACTGCCATGGCGAGACCATGGGGAACATGATAGAAGCCGCCGAGATTGTGGCCGATCGCGTGAACATAGCCGACATACGCTCTTGTAAATGCCATACCCGCATAATAGGACGCCTTGAGCATATTGCCGCGGGCCTCGATATTCTTGCCGTCTTTATAAGCGGTCTGAATATTATCAAAAATAAGTCTTACCGCTTTCTTGGCAAAATCCTCGGTATTGGCGACATTGCTTCTGCCGATATAAGCCTCAACAGCGTGGGTAAGGGCATCCATACCGGTTGTTGAAGTTACATGAGGAGGAAGTCCGACGGTCAGCTCGGGATCGAGAACCGCATAACCGGCACGGAGTTTAGGATCGTTAACCGGACATTTTTCGTGTGTTTCCTCATCGGTAACAACAGCGGCAAGGGTAACCTCGGAGCCGGTGCCCGCAGTAGTCGGAACGGCGAAAAGCGGAGGCAGGGGCTTGCGGACTTTAAGCAGACCGCGCATCTTTCTGACAGAGGTATTGGGATTCGCGACTCTTGCGCCGGCAAGCTTCGCGCAGTCCATCGGAGAACCGCCGCCGAAAGCAATTATTGCCTCACAGCCGCCTCTGAGATAAGCGTCTCTTGCAGCTTCGATATTTTCAATTGACGGATTGGGCTGAACATCATCAAACACTTTATACTCAATATGAGAATTCTCCAGCTCCTCGTAGAGAGAATCTAGAAGATGAAGACCGGTAAGGCCCTTATCGGTAACTATGAGTACACAGCCAATACCCTTTGATTTAACAAGTTCGGGAAGCTTTCTGATAGAGCCGGGTCCCTCAAGAAGTACAGGCTCTTTCCAGTTGAAGAAATCGGTGCCCATAACAAGTTTGAAGCCGGTCTGATAGGCTCTGCATACAAATTTTGAAAGCGGCGATATTGACATAATATCTCTCCCTTTGAATATATGATTACCTAGTTATTTTAACATATCAATAATTATTATGCAATGATTTATTTATCATTATAGTCGTAAAAAAGTTCATCAAAAAGCTTATCGAGATCTTTTTTGTTGCCGAAAGCCGCTTTGGCGAAAGCGCCGGCATTTTTAATCATCAGTTTAAAATAGAGCCAATCTCCGAGATCGTCATATTTGCGGGTTGAATTGATAAGATAATTCTCCTTCAGAACGGTATATTTTCTGCCGAGTTTTTTGCCGTATTTCTTGATTTTCCGGGCTGTATCTGCATCTTCCATCGCCTTCTTCTCGGTGAATCCGCCAACGGATTCAAAAGTGGATTTCTCCGCCCAGAAGATACCGCAATATAGACCTGTCAGCCCGAATGATACGCGGCACATGATGTCATTGCACCAAAGCGGGAAAGAATAACGCTCAAATCTTATCGGCGCGCCGCCGCCTATGTATCTGCCCGTTTCAAGCAGAGAGACGGCCTCCTTTATCGTGCCCGGAGTCATTCGGTTGTCGCAGTCAACAGTCAGGATTATTTCACCCCGCGCGGCTTTGATTCCGTCATTACGGACTTTTGCTATACACCTGTCTTCATTATAGACCACCCTTGCGCCCGCGTTTTCGGCAAGAAGTGCCGTGTGGTCGGTACAACGGTTGCAGACAACGATTTTTTCTACATCTCCGCCGTAAACAGACGCGGCTTCATTAATGGATTCTATACATCTTTCTACATATTTCTCTTCATTGTGCGCGGGGATAATAACAGAAACAAGCGGCAGACTCATATTTGTCTCTCCTGTCAATTACTTAAAGGGACCTGACGGGCAGGTCCCTTTCTGAAAATGAATTGATTATTTGTCGAGATTTCTGGTGCACTTTGTGACGGTCTTGAAGACATCCTCAAAGTGGTTGAGAGCATCGTCAACAACCTCATCGGTATCAGCGAGTGAGGTGTACAGACGGGAACCCGCGAGGGTAACGATTCCGTGAGCCATATAAGCCGCACCCATCTGCTCCATAGCAACCTTTCTGCGGAGCATTTCGGGCTTTGCCTTGAGCATGGGGATAACGGAATTGGGAAGGAACATCGAGGAGAAGTCATAGCTCATTGCGCCGGAGCACTCAAGATGGCAGATGGAGCCCTGGTTGTAAGCAACGAACGGAAGCGAATACTTGTCGATGAGCTTCTGGAGACCGGCGGTCATTCTGTCGCCCGCCTTGCCCGCCTTCTCGCAGGCGTTGGTCTTTTCGATTTCCTGGATTGCGGTGTAGCCTGCGAATGCTGAGAGCGGGTTTGCAGCGAGAGTGCCGCCGACATAGGCTCTCTTCATCATTGTGCCGACACCTGCGGCCATGCCGCTGACGAATTCCTTCTTGCCGCCGACGCCGCCTGCTGACGGATAGCCGCCCGCAACGACCTTGCCGAAGATGGTGAGGTCGGGAGTGACGCCGGAGTAACCCTGAGCGCCGCCGAGACCGATACGGAAACCGGTAACAACGTCGTC
>JAEEGF011859072.1_pt1 | contig 13495 bp, 9 predicted proteins | sample 9134171 | NCBI WGS metagenome assembly JAEEGF01 (sample SAMN16246542, study PRJNA631951) | gut metagenome | biome: gut microbiome; feature: rumen; material: AP-attached | host: Bos | place: Iran: Karaj | collected 2018-10
AACGCCAGGCTAGACGCATACTCTAATCCTCCTTGTTAATGTATCCCCTTAGGATATGTTTAACGAAAAAACTACTAACTTATATTATAAGTTTGTGCATGTTTTTCCGATAATCAACTATTGCTATAATATTCCCCAACTTCTCAAATATTGCTAAATTACATTTTTATTCCCGTTGCCGCAATACTCTCTACGAATGATCTCTGTGCGAAGAGGTAAAGTGCGATAAGTGGTACGATGATCATCAGTGTTCCAGTAGCAAGAATACAGTTGGAATAAGCTATTGAAATTGTTGTCTTAACGCCGTTAATTCTCTGAATGTATGCACCAAGGCTATCTACGATTCTTGAAAGACCTGTGCTGACAAGCTTGGTATTACCAAGGAACATTCTGGAATAGAATCCATCTGTCCACTGCCATACAAATGCAAACAGGAAGCATGATGTAAGGATAGGTGTAGCCTGTGGAAGCATAATTCTAAGGAATGTCTTAAGTGTTCCACATCCGTCAACGTAAGCAGCCTCTTCAAGGTCGCCAGGAATGTTACGGAAGTACTGACGGATCATGTAGATATACAGACCGTTCTTAAGTCCCATACAGCCGGCACTCATCAGATAGTAAGGAATCTTGGAACCACGAAGGTTGATAGTGTCACCTGTGATAAGCTTGAAGATTCCAAGGATATCAAAGTATCTGAAGTGAAGGTGCAGTGAGCTGGCAATTGTCTGTGGTGGAATAAGGATTACAAGGATAACCATTGCGAACCAGAGCTTCTTGAGTGGGAACTCAAATCTGGCAAATCCATAACCAACCAGTGTACAAACTGCGATCTGAAGTGCAGCTATAGTAAATGAAATAAGAAGTGAATTAAGTACCGCTGTCTTATAGTTCATAAGCTCAGCTGCAAGTCTGTAGTTTCCTGTTGTAAAGTGCTCAGGGATGGAAACAACAATCGGGTTATAAAGGTCTTTTTCTGTCATGAAGCTGACAGAGATCTTATTGAAGATTGGCTGAAGAATCAGGAAGCACATTCCAAATAACAGAATGAATCTTACGATACTAACAGCTTTCTCCATTATTACTTTCTGAAGAAGATAACCACCAGAGAGTTTATTTCTTTCCCAAAATGTTAACTTTTTGTATCCTGTGCTATTTTGTACATTACTCATAATAATAAACCCTCTTTGAAATCAAGAATGACGTAAGTCCTACAAACGCAAGTACCAATAAGAAGTATATCCATGACATCGCTGATGCATTTCCATACTGCTGCTGATCGATCATAACCTTCTGGATCTTCTCGATTACTCCATTGTCAGATCTCATACAGAAATCAACTACTGTATAGAGCCAGTTTACAAGGAACAGTGAACTGATCATTGGGAATGTAATCTTCCAAAGGCTCTCCCACTTTGTACATCCTTCGATATCAGCTGCCTCATACATACTTGATGAGATAGTCTGAAGACCGGAAAGGAAGATGATGATCTGAATACCTGAGGAAAGTGCTACGTCGTAAATGTTATCAATTACTTCGAAGACCTTCTCATAAGCTCTTACACCGACGCCTGCTGTCCTGAGGACTTCCTCAAGAGCTGCTGTTACGCTTATTCCTGAGGTCGTCTGCTCAATTGTCTGAGCCAGCTGATCCATCAACTGGTTGTTGGACTCAAGTCCGATGATAACACCAGATGAGAGAATAACCGGAAGGAAGAAGATTGCTCTTACGAGCGCTCTTCCCTTGAACTTCTGGTTAAGGATCAAAGCAACAAAGAAACTGAATACTATGATCGCCAGGGAGTAAACCATCATTCTAGAAATTTCCTCCCACAGAAGTCTGTTAAACTCTGGGTCAACTCTAAATGCAAATATGTAGTTTGTAATTCCATTCAAAGTCTTTGTAACGTTACCTGCTGCAAGGCTTACCTCACAGAAGCTCATGTAACAAGACTCAAAAAGTGGCTTGACCATAAAGACCAAAAAACCAATTATGAACGGAGATATGAAAAGATATCCCGATATTGCCTTACGCTTTTGAAGCCCGGCTAATTTATTTTTCTGCTTACTCATGATAAATGCCTCTCTTATCTTGTTACAACGTAATCTCTTGCAGGTACCTTTACACTGCCAGCTGTGTAATCTGTGTATCCGTAGTTAACGTATACCTTAGTTCCATCAGCGTATTCAGTGCAGGAAACGTCAGTTGTCAGGTTCTCATGTCCAGTCATTTCCTGATTGAAAGTATGTCCAAGTTCATTATTGTATCTGGTATATACTTCAACGAGGTTATCCTTGATAGCATCGAAATATGCACCGTAGTACTCGGTATAAAGAGTCTTCTGAGTTGCAAAAGAGCTCTCTTTCATAAGTTCAAAGCAAAGGCCTGCACCATACTCTGCTGAGTAAAGAACTTCGTTCTCCATGTTGCCACATGTGTTGATTGCTCTTCCTGTGTAATCAACTCTGCCATGTACAGCCAGCTGGAAGAAAGGAATACACTCATCAAGGATTGTGTACTCACTTCCTCTAAGATCCATGTTTGTAACCATCTGGCAGAAAGGAACTGCGTAGTCGTTACCCATGTTGATCATAAGAGGTGTACCACCATCGTTGTAAGTCTCAAGCTTAGCTACCTGCTCGTTGAGAACAGCTTCACGGCTGTAAGTCTTCTTTCTGTAGAAGTCAGATGAAAGATCCATTCCAAGATCCTGGAAAGAAGCGCCTGCACTGTACTTCTGTGCTGCTTTTACAAGGTTGTCAGCATATTTGTTAGCAATATCTGTATGTAAGAGGAAGTAGCTGTTGTCAGCATTTTCTCTCTGTGCATAAGTTACATTACTGTACTGATAGAGTTCTGCTCTTTCCTTACTGATGAACTTAGCTGCATCTCTGTATGAGAAGAATCCATCGAGGATATTGCTGTCATATGCATACTGTGTTACACCGTTGAGGTATACAGTATTGCCATTTGCTTCTGCTGTGTTTATAAGGTTCTGAAGGTCTTTTTTGCTTCCAAGTGCATTAACAGTCTTGGCCTTAGAAAGAACCTTCTGGTTAACACCACCGTTGCACCATCCCTGAAGCTTAACGTGCATATTGGTAAGTCCCATAGCAGTGAGCTCGTTGAGGATTTCTGTTGTCTCATTGTAGCTTGTGAGCTTAAGAGGTCTTGATACAGGAACACCAACAATCTGTTTAACCTTATCAATTGCTCCAACAATCTCGATAGCTACTGGTGTACTTGTGTCGCTTACAAGATCAAGGTATCCGGCATATTCGTTCTGGAGATATTCGCCATAAGTCTTGGCCATATCTACATAGCTTCCGGAATTAACGAATTTGTATCTCTGTGTGAGAGTCTCGTCTGGGAGTTTTGTTGCATACTCATAAATTTCACTGTTTGCAATGTCACCAACGTCGTACTGTTCTCTCTGACATACGCTATACTTGGCATTTACGAAATTGTAGCTGTGGTTCTTACCAGCGATATCTGCCTGAATTGACGCATAGCTTCTGCCCTCTTCGAGGATACATACAAAGGAATCATTTCCTTCTGAAATACCATAAACTCCGTAGTAAGCTCTTGTGTTATGTACTACAGCGTCTCTTGAAAGGCACATGTCCCAACCATAAACGTTTGTGTAGTAACTGCTCTGTGAAGTCTTACCGTTGTTGAAGTTTATCAGTGCTCCGCCGCCTTCAGGAACTACCATGAATCCTGTGTCATCAGGACCGCCAGCTCCGAAATATGGAAGAGGAGTGATTGTGTAAATAGGTGTTTCAGGATCGAAATCCAGATCTTTGAATGGTACTTCTACAACCAGGTCTTTTCCATCAAGCTTGTAAACAATGCTTGCGTTAAAGATAGGTGTATCTGATGAAGATGTTGAAAGATCCAGTTCCTTGTCAGCAAGGTAATCATCATATGTGTATCCTGCTGCTTCGAACTTATCCTGAATTGTCTTACGAACGTTATCCTTGGTAGCTGATCTGAGTACGTAGATAACTTCTGTCTCAAGGATGGGATAGTTAGCAAGAAGCTCGTCCTTGTCATCCTTAGGAGTAAGTTTGTTGATATCGTACTTTTTGTAGTACTGCTTGATCAGATCAACTTCTTTTTTCTCCAGGTTAGCCATAAACTTATCGAAGTTTGTCTGTGTGATTACTGGAGGAATTGTGAATTCCTTCTGTACACTACCAAGTGAGTAATTAACTCTGATCTCATTCTCGCCAGGAACGATTTCGTAGATTCCGTTCTGTGCACTGAATGCAAAAGAGTTATAGGTTGTCTCAAGTCCCTGTGTGATTGAGTAGGACATAACAAGTGGAGACTGAAGATAATTCTTCTGATCATCAAGCGCTCCTGCGTCTTCTGCTGCGCCCTGTGGGTTTGAGTACCAAACCTTTCCACTGTCCTTAACTTCAATTGAGAACTCTGTTGTCTTAGGATCCATTGTGAGCTTGAGCTGTCCATTGTCTACAACTACCGGCTCTTCTCCACCTTCATAAGCATATGGTGGAATGGGTTCCTTTGTTTCTGTAGGAGCTTTGGTATTGATAACGTAAAGAGCAGCTCCAACAATTATCAAAAGAACTATGATTGAAGGAAGCAGGTTTAAAAAGCCCTTCAATATTTTTTGCTGTAATTCATTCTGCTTTTTATTCTTATCTTTTTTCAACTTGGTCACCTCTTCATTCCTACATTCGGAACATCAATTCTCTTGCCAGAGAGATGAAATATGCAACTCCCTGTGAAATCATGCTAAAGAAGATCATCAGGATGAAGATCATGACTAGCATTGCGAACAAAGTTGCTACTGTAAACAAAAGATTCTTACCAGCTGAGTATTCGTGTATCTGTCCCATGGCTGCTATGACTAGCAGTGCTGCCCATACGAGAGACAAGGCACTGACTACGCTGTAGAACTCAGCTTCATCTACTGTTACAAAGTTACTGAAAATCATCAGTGGGAACTGGATAAGTGGATAAGGCGTAAGCGCATAGCATGTTGCCATGTAAACCTGTCCAAGTCGTCCCTTACCATCAAACAGTGTGGTAAGTCCCCAGTTTCCTACAACCCAAAGGGCAAGTGGGAAAAGAATACTAGCAAGGTATAAAAAGATATTCAGATCTTCCCAGTAAACCTTCAGGAAAATAAAGCTTGTAAATCTCAGCTTGAGAATACGAATCAGAAGTGTAAGGAAAAGAATCGTATTTGCAGCTGCATAAGTACCTCTTTTTTCATGAGTCAGATCCCAGAAACCATCGAGCGGATGTGTAATGCAATAGAACGCGAATTTCAGGGAGTCAAAATATTTATCTTTAGGATTATCTAATTGTTTAGTATTTGCTATCATATTCCTCACCCTTTTTTCTCTATTACAAAAATATCTGCGGTATCTATCTCATGACGAATTGCCTTAATTCTTCCTATGGTAAGAGGAATCAGGAACAATGCCAGAATTACAATTACTATGATCACGATGTGATCTTCTACCCAAATCTTTCTGTACTGCTTGTATGCTTTGGAATAGTTGTCCTCGTCGTACTTAAGCTCGAAATACTTCATAGCCTCTTCATACTGCTCCTGACGAAGAAGTGCTCTACCTATTCCAATGTATGCCAGGTCGTAGTTACCGTTCTGGTTCATTACTTTCTTCCAGGATTCTCCGGAAGCTTCGTACTGACCTTTATCGAACTGTTCGATGGCGTCATATACAAGTTCACCGAACTGCGTAGGAACAAATACTGTGATTGAGTTATCCAAGCTGTCTACTACGTAGAGCTCATGCCCTACATGATCGATAGCTGATGGTCTTCTGAAGTAACCATCCATGTTACCGTTACCACCGAAAGCGAATACCATACGTCCCTGATCATCGTAACCAAAGAGTCGTCCTCTGTTTCTGTCAAGGCAGACATAAATGTCGTTGTCCATAACAGTTATATCTGTGAGGATTGATGGTCCTTCATAACCACCACCAGATCCAAGATAGAGGTCACCACCTACTGACCAGTCACCGTTAGAAACCAGGATGTCACTACCAAGAAGATTCAGCTTTCTGATAGCATTCTCATCATCGTGTGCCTGATCCTCTGTACGAGCCTTGGATGCATATATGAAACCTTCATAATCCATGTAGATGTTCTCGTACTCTGTAGGAACGAAGGATTCCATCTTAGCTCTCTGTTCCTGAGAAGCAAGTTTCTTCCATATATAATCTGTCCAGTCAAAAGTAACTGGTGTAGCTCCTACAAATCCTGAGAAAGTAGTATCGTTCTCATACTTGATAAGACCTTTGTTGATACCAGTTGCGATACAGTAAACACGCTCTGCTGTATCAACTACTACCTTAGTTGGCTGGAATACCAGCTTAGGATCAAGTGTGTTGTCTGTAGGCTTAACAAATTCCAAAAGGAAGTTAAGATCCTTATCAACCTTGACTACTCTTGCATTACCATTATCTGCAATGAAGAGGTTTCCATCCTCTGATACTGCTATATCAGTAGGATTGTTAAGAGTATTAACGCTTGATCCCTTAATGGAATCAATTATCCTTACAACTTCAAGCTGTTCAGGTGATACTCTGTTAAGTTCTATGATTCTGTTATTACCGCTGTCACACAGATAAAGTGTGTTACCATCTGCGAAAAGACCCTGTGGATTCTTGAGCTTAACATCAAGGCCAAGCTCTGAGGATGTGAACACCTTGCAGGAATTGTAGAAGTCTGCACTGTCCATGTAATCGCCCCAGTAGTCATAGTTGTATGTGTAACTACCTTCATTTGTGTTCGCACTAACCTGAAGTGGCTGAAGAAATGCTGTAGCTAACGCAATTACTGCCATTCCAGTTCTTAAAAAGAAATTCTTTTTACGCATAATGCTTCAACCTTTCAAATTAATCCTTAAGTCCTGAGCTAGCCATTGTCTCGAGGATCTGGCTCTCAGAGAATACGAAAATCAAAATTGGAACTATCATTACTACTACAAGAACCGCAGCTCCCTGACCTGTTCTTGCGATACCACCACTCTGAATCTGCTGAAGAGCAAATACGAGAGTTTTCTTTTCCTCAGAATAGATATATGTTGATGCCTTGTTGTTCCACAAGCCCTGTACTGAGAAGATGATAAGTGTCATCCACGCCGGCTTAACGTTTGGCATAACGATTCTGGAAAAGACTGTCCACTCATTGGCACCGTCGATCTTGGCAGCCTCAATAAGTGCTGTTGGGAGACCTTCCATGAACTGCTTCATAAGGAAAAGACCCATTGGTGAAGCGAAAGCTGGGATAATGATTGCCCAGTATGTATCGATCCAGCCGAGTTTGTTCAAAATGAGGTAGTTAGGAATTGCTGTTACCCAACCTGTGAACATCATCGCTACAGTTACAATCTTGAAGAATGTCTGGTTACCAGGGAATTCGTACTTAGCAAGTACGAAAGCACCCATGGAAGCAATGATGAGGTGTCCTGCTGTACCAACAAAAGTGATGAACACTGTGTTGAACAGGTATCTTGTAAATGTAACCCATGACTTACCCATGGTTACAAACAAGTCTGAGAAGTTATCAAGTGTAGGATGCTGTGCGAAAATCTTAGGTGGGAACTTGAAAAGTTCGTCCAAAGGCTTCAACGCACTACTTACTGCGTATATGATTGGGAATGCCATTACGAAGGCAACCAACAACAGGAAAAAGTAAAGTGCTATATCGCCAGCAATTGATCTATTAGGCTTTCTTTTTTTAATTATTTTTGCGCTCATATCAAGTACCAACTCTCCTTAACAGACTCTGGATTGCCTTGTTGCAAAGTATCATCATAAGGAACAGGATTGTAGCTATTGCACAGGCATAACCCATTTCAAATCTTGAATAACCATAGTCAAACAGGTGTGTTACGATGGTACGTGCTGCGTAATCCGTACTAGGATATCCGCAAAGAGCCATTGTTACATCTGCAACTCCAAAAGAAGAAGTGATTGTCATAACCGCACCGAACATAAGCATTGGCTTCATGCTAGGAAGGGTGATGAACCACAGTTCCTGCCATCTGTTCTTGATACCATCCATGTATCCAGCTTCGAACATTGATCTGTCGATACCCTGGAGACCAGCTACGAATGAAAGGAATCCGGTTCCCAAACTCATCCACAGAATAACGATCATACAAATAGGAAGCATGTATCTTGGATCAATGAGCCATAATCTTGCTGTATCGATAATACCCAGATTCATCAGGAAGGCGTTTACGTATCCGTAAGCATCACCTCTGAAGAATACCGAGAAGATTACGTAACAGTTACCAGCAATGGAAGGGGCGTAGAACACGATGACCGCGATACTTCTGATCCACACTGGTAGCTCATTTATGAGCCAGGCAAAAAGGAAGGATAAAATATATCCAAGGGGGCCTGTAATCAGAGCTATCATCAACGTGTTCTTAACGCCTATCAGAAAGATATCATCCTGGAGTACCAGAGAGATATAGTTCTGCAATCCGATGAACCGAGGAGGTTCAAGTATGTTGTAATATGTGAAGCTGTAGTAGATTGAAGCCACTACAGGGAACACATAAAACATCGTGAATAATATTGCATATGGTGCCAGGAAGAGGTAACACATCTTACGGTTCTTGGCCTTCTTCCAGGCAACATTTAAATTATGTTTACGAAGTGTAAAATACTTCTGAAGATATTCCTTCATCACCTTGTCTCCCAATAAAGTGTTGTTTAGTCAACCGGCATACCAAACTCAATACGTTTCTTCTTGATCTCTTCATCAATCAGGATTGAGTAGTCAATAATTGTCTCTCGAGAATCAACCTTTTCGTTGATAACCTTTCTGATCGCGTTGGAGATATGTCTACCAGTGAAGTAACCACCTGGAACCTCTCTGATTCCTACTGTGCTATCCCACTGTGCATCGAGAACTTCAATGTCCTCTGTACTCCAGGAGAGATTTGCGAATGCATCTCTGTTTGCTGTTGCATATCTTGCGGATGATCCCAGGAGAGCTTCGATCTCACGACCAAATCTAACCTGTGTATCTGCATTAGCCCACCACTTCATGAATTCCCATGAAGCAAGTCGTAATGCTTCATCATCAGTCTTGATCATCATTGTTGCACTACCAGTGATGAAGTCTGATCTATCAAGATACTGTTTGCCATTTGCATCTGTTCTGTAGGTTCCAGGAATAAGTGTGAAATCCCAGAGACCTCTGATCTCAGGTGCTGATACCATCAAAGTGTTGTAAGTAGAATATGGAGCAATTCCGATTGGCATTTCTCCTGAACGGAATCTGCTTACAAAATCGTAAACTGTAGGGATACCATAATCGTTAAAGTATCTTACATAATCATCGAATGCTGCTACACCAGCCTCTGTGTTAACAGTTGTCTTGGTTCCTTCCTCGTTGTACATGTCCCCACCATACTGATAGAGAAGAGCGAAGTACATTGAAAGGTCAGGAGTGTTTGACATGATTGATGTTGAAGCAGCTGCTGCTCCACTACTTCCTGCTGCAGTAGGAATACCTACTGAAAGGTTGTTACCCTGAATTGTAGGAAGAAGCTCGATGAGTTCTTTCCATGTATTAGGAACTTCAAGTTCCATTTCTTCAAGTACGTCTTTTCTATAGAACATTACGTTGAAGGTCTGTGTCTCTGGAATTCCGTAGATGTGTCCATCTAATCCATACTGCTCATATGAGCTCTTTGAATAGTGGCTCATTACTTCTTCCCAGCCTTCGAACTGTGTAATGTCTTCTGCTGCTCCACGGAGCGCGTAGTTAACTGGCTGATCTGCACCAACTGAGAGAACTACGTTTGGTCCACGTCCAGCAAGTACTGCATTAAGAAGTGCTCCTGGGTCAACAATCTCTACGTTAACCTTAACTCCTGTTGATGTTGTGAAGTCATCATCAACCATTGTCTTAAGGATTGTTCCCTGATCACGTCCTGTAAGTACCCAAACCTTAACTACCTGGTCTGCTGTCTTCTCATCGTATACATCACCTACTGAGTTGTAATCTACAAAGAAGGATGCGATGAAGGACTTGATCTCGTGTGCTGCCTTTGTAAAGAAGTTTGCTTTTTCTTTCTTAGGTGTAACATCTGTTCCTGAAACTACCAGGTAATCTACATCCAGCTTGGTCTCACTGAGGTTAAGTGATGCAGTACCAAGTGATGTGATGTTATCTTTGAAAGTAACGAACTCTGTTGTGATCTTCTGTGGCTTCTCACAGAATCTCTCAAGCTGCTGAGCTATTGTCTGTGCTGTGGCAATGTTATCTGCCATCTGTCCTGAGTAAGCAACCATGTCATCAACGATCTTGTAAAGTCTCTTGGACTCAAGTTCCATAGCCTGCATGATCTCAGGATAGGTTGTATCAATGTGGTAATCTCTGTATACGTCTGGTGAAGCACCTGTGTATACGAGGATTCTTCTGTAAATCTGGTTAAGTCTGTATGTGGAATCTTCCATCTCCTCAAGGATTGCACCCATACCACCAAGAGTTGCCTCAAGTCTGATTGTGTGCTGACCCTTTGTCAGGTAGAAGTTGAAAGGTGTTCCATTCTCATCTGCAAGATCCTTGCACTCCCAGTCGTTTCTATAATCAAATGAAATTTCTGAAAGATCCTTGAAAGGAACCTCGCCGTCAATAAGTACTGTTCTGTTTGATACAGATCCTCTTGAGTAGTTCTGTCTGGCCTTAACCATGATGTTGTAGTAACCATCTTCTGGTACTTCGAAGTTCCATTCAATCCACTGTCCTGAACTTCTCCAGGCATCTCCACCTACGTAGTTAAGAACTGTTGTTGTAACACTGTTAGGAACTGTTGTTGGTGAAGAACGATCATATTTAGCATATAAGGAAGATTCAGATCTAAGTGTTGAATCCTCACCCTGAACTACAAGGTTATATGTCTTGGCTGTATCTGATCCAGCGTTCTGTGGCTGCTGTGCAAGATACTCTTCGTAGCTTGGCTTCTCTGTGATAGCTTTAAGCTCTACATTTGATAAAAGCATAGGCTCATTGTCTGCTATAAATGAAAGCTTGTTATCACCCTTTTCAAAGTAGAAGACATAAGGTTCAGCAACGAATCCCATATCATCCTTGAAATAAGCACTCTGCCATCCGAAGTATTCAACCTGACGTGGTCTGATCTGGTTGCCCTGGTTATCAACCTTGACATCACCACCATCCATCCACATTCTGGTGAATGCTATGTTTCTGGCATCTTCGAATGGAAGCTCATCGTTGATCATTACTGTTCTCTCTGCAGGAACGCCTCTGCTCTCAGTAATCTTGTAATCAATGAAGAGTCTGTACATTCCAGCCTGTGGAACATTTACGTTCCAGGTTACTGTTGAACCTGTGTCAGTAAAAAGTGCATCTTTGTTATCATCAGTTGCTCCCTTTTCTACTCTGACTGTTCCTTCAGACTCATAGTTGAAGATGTCTACCTGAACATCATTTGCAGGATGTGCATCGTTAAGATGTTCGTTAACATATCCTGTGTAGGCTCCAACTCTTTCCATACCTTCAATTTCCTGAGTAAGATCTACTCCTTCATATTTAGCATGGAAATCTGTTCTCTCTCGTCTTGTTAATACAAGACACAGGCAAACGATCGCTGCCAAAATACCAAGTACTATCAATAATTTTTGTAAAGTCTTATTCATATTCTTAAGTCCTTTAGTTAGTTTCTGCAAAAACCCAAAATGCCGGCTTCGGCTTGTACAAATCATCAAAGAGCAGTGGGCATTGAGCCTTTTCCTTATTGCTGCCACCACCTACTGTAGATCTGTGCTGAAGCCATGAATACTTGTCAATTGTTCCCCAGAAGGTAATGCCCGTAACGTTCACTCCGGAATTCTGAACTGACTGAAGTGCATAATACTGAAGGTTGTAAGTCTTACGCATCTTCTCATATTCTTTTTCCTTGGACTCGGCACTACCATCGTAGTCGTCGCTGGAACTAAGATCCCATTCAGTTATCTGAATGTTTCCTACCACATCTCCATATGCCTTGGCTGATGCCTCGACATCTGTATATGAAGGAGAATCAACACTGTAGTGTCCCTGCATTCCCATAGCTGTGATTCTCGTTCCAACTCCTGGCTCGCCTTCCTGTGATTTAACTTCCTGCAAAAGAGCTACAATTCCTTCTCGCTTCTTGGCTACGCATTCATTGTAGTCGTTGTAGTAAAGTTCCAATTCAGCAGGCGCGTATTTGTTGGCGTACTTAAATGCATTTATAATGAACTCTTCGCTTTGGTAAACATGCCACCAGCTGGAGTTATTACCATGTGTATCATTGGAAAGATCTTCGTTAGGATTCTCTGTATCTGTTCTGTAGGTTCCTGTAGCATCTGAAACAGCTTCATTAACTACGTCCCATCCATAGAAAAGATCTTTGTAAGGACTGTCGTCCCCGGTGAAATGAGTAAGTACTTCTCTTATGTACCACTCCTGTCTCTTGTCCATCTCCTGAGCTGATACATAAGGTTTGGTCTTGTCATAGTCTTCATGGAAGAACCATTCAGGTGTCTGTGAATGCCACACCAGCACATGACCTCTTACCTTGATCTCTCTGTCAGGATGAACTTCATTCCACTTAACTAATTTATTAAGTATCTTCTCGGGATTACTGAAGTTCAGAACCGGTACTGTAATAGTCTCACCGTTCAGCTCAGCTTCCTGAGTTCCCGGACATTTACCATTGCTATATCCAAATAGTGAATCCGGTTTAAGCTCATTTCCAAGAGTAACTGCATTGAAGTGGGTTGTTACCAGATTCCATAATGGAATGTCCCATGGTTCCTTACCCGTTATCGCGCATCCGATCCGGCATCCCATTTTTTGCTCTACGCAATCTCTAAGCGCTGGAACCGCCTCTTCTTCGCTCTCTTTATCCTGAGCGTCAGCTTCTACTTTATTCGATTCATCTGTGGAAGTATTGATAAGTGAATTATCTGATGTTGCAGCAACACTCTCAGCCTCAGATGCCGTAGCTACTTGACTTTCCGTGGTCCCTCCACAGGCTGTAAGTGCCAGCATCACTGAAGCTGCCGTGATGGCAACTAAAGATTTGCCTCGTTTGTACACTTTCCTTTTGCCTCCCAGTAAATAATACTCAAAACTTGCTACCATCGACCCCCATCGACAAGTATAAGCATAAAGGCTTTGGTTCGCTATCGCCTACCATTTTTTGCCTGATGGTAATCAGATGTTGCTTTTTACTATCAAAAAATGCGGTGCAGTTTTTGTGCACTTTCAACAAAATAGACTATAAAAATCATGCACCATTTATTTAATGTGAGCACGAATCGGGCAATTATAGCAATATTTGATAAGAATGATTTGTCATAAAATGTTATTATTTTATAGACAATTATTGACAGTGTGGTTATTTATGGTTGTAATAGCGTTCGCAATATTTTAGCAAATGGGGTGCGTGATATTGCGTAATAATTATATTGAGTATTG
>JAEEGF012077453.1_pt1 | contig 13494 bp, 10 predicted proteins | sample 9134171 | NCBI WGS metagenome assembly JAEEGF01 (sample SAMN16246542, study PRJNA631951) | gut metagenome | biome: gut microbiome; feature: rumen; material: AP-attached | host: Bos | place: Iran: Karaj | collected 2018-10
GCGGTTCTGTCGCATTCATATGTCCTTTATCACCTACAGAAACCAGCACACCGTACTCTGCATATTCTATAACAGGCAATTGTTCCTTATATGCAGGACCTGGCGCTAAGATCTCGCGCGGTCCCGAAAGGCAGTCGGAAGATATGCAAGGGACACCGCATGACATTGCTTCAAGTATAACATTACCCAATCCCTCATATAATGACGGGAAAACAAACACCGAGCTGTTCATTACATAGGCATGGGGAGCTTCGACAAAGCCCAGGAAATTAACATGATCAGTTAATCCGTATTCTGTTACGAGCTTCTTAAGTTCAGACTCCAACGGTCCTTCTCCTAAGATATAAAGCTCAGCATCGCTTACGCTCTTCACTACTTCAGACATTGCACGGATAAGATGCCACTGCCCTTTCTGTTCAAGGAGTCTTCCCATTGTAGTGATGCTGTGAGCACCTAATACAGAAGCCTTATCGATATTGGCTTTCGCAGCAGAACGGAGTACTTCGCCGTCGCAAGGATTATAGATGGTACGGATGATATCGCCGTTAATACCGAATGTCTTGATCAGATCATCGCGCACACCGTCAGACAAAGTAACAACGCAGTCAGAACGCTTCGAAGAGAACCTGATCTGGGATCTGGTCTTCTTTAATTGCGCCGGAGTTGAAGCCTTGGATAAAGACATCTGGTTGCGGATCGATGTGATTATCTTATCTCCCCTCTTGGACAGCACATTAACGCGGTTGGCACCGGGCATAAGGCTGATCGATACATCGATCTTATTCTCGGCCTTTATCTTCTTAACTGCTGATACGCGCTTAAGCAAAGTAAGGAACTTCTTTACTTTGCCCTTTGCCGGCGGGAGCTTAAGATCATGCAATGTACCGCCATAAGGATATTTGATGTCAGAACCGTTAAAGACTATGAGATGAACGTTATAGCGGTCTTTAAGACAGAGCGACAGATTGGCGGCCGTTCGCTCAGCACCGCCTCCGTAAAGCTTCTGTACGATTATCGCTACGTTCTTCATTATCAATTCTTTTCCTTTATAAGTTCATTTATTGCAGCACGCCAATCAGATAATACCCTATCTGCCGTGCATTTCTTAGCTGTTGCTATGGCATTTGCTCTGACACTGCTGTTATCGTCACGAAGCACTTCCACAAGCTTAGATGCAAGAGCATCGCTGTCATTAACAGGAACCAAGTATCCGTTAACACCGTCAGTTACATATTCATCAGCGCCGTTCCAGTTAGTCGTAACACAGACCATACCTGACATCATCGCTTCCAGAAGAGCATTTGACAGGCCCTCATAATCTGAGCACATTACGAAAAACTCATTCTTCTGCATGACGTTGAATATCTCAGGTGTATTGCCCATAAGATGAATACTCGAAGTCATATTACTTTCTGCTATGAGCTGCTCTAATTCAGCACGCTTCTTCCCGTCGCCGTAGATATAAACCTGCTTATCGGGAAATTCAGAAGCTATCTTGGCAAAAGCCTTGATCATCATCGGATGATTCTTCTGGTCCATGAGCTTGCCGACACAGATAATGTCTTTGTTCTCATGCTCACCTTCATATACAGGTGCAGATATCGGATTGCCGATAATAACGCTGTTATCCATGCACCACTTCTCATAGAACGAAGACTGGTACTTGGTCTGGAAAACAACGCGGTCAGCCTTCTGATAGAGCTTTTTGCAAAGCCACATCTCGAAATCGCTTCTCCTGTCATGTGCAGGATCATTTCGCTCAGATACAAGAACCGGAATTCCCGTGCCACGGTTAGCAAGCAAAGTGATTACATTGATCCTTCCTGCAAAAGATACGATAACATCAGGCTTGATCCTGTTAATGACAGCCTTTAATTCATTGACCCATTTGCTGAAATTCTTAAGGCGGTTGCCTTTATGTGTTATATCGTGGATCTCAATGGAATCATTTAATTCGTATTCGATCTTGTTCTCGATAAGAAGCGCAACACGGACATCCCAGCCTGACGCTGCATAGTCATTGGCAAGTATTGAGATTACTCTCTGCGCGCCGCCTCGTAACATGCTGCCGGAAACAAAAAGAATACTTTTCTTGCTCATAAGATCCCCATCGTCTCCATTATCAGCTTATTAACTTTCTCGGCATCGAATCTGTCTTCGGCATATTTTCTGCCTTCATCGCCCATCTGAATCACTTCATCAGGGTGCTCCACCATCCACATCATTTTCTCAGCAAGAACTGCACTGTTCTTCGGAGGGATAAGGAATCCGTTGGTTCCCTTGCCTTCGCTGTCGGGATCACAGATGGTTTCCTTGCAGCCCGGTGTGCTGCATGTGATCACTGCACGACCGGTGCCCATTGCTTCAAGCACCGCATGAGGAATACCCTCGCGGTAGAATGAAGGAAGTACGAATACAGAAGATTTCTTGAGCGCTTCAGTCATGTCGACAAAGCCCAAGTATTCGATCGTGCCGTCATCTGTATAGGACTTAAGCTCTTCTTCCCTGATTCCGTCTGGATTGGAATCAAGAGCACCTGCGATCTGAAAGATAACTTCAGGATGAGCATTCTTAACTATCCTTGCAGCCTCGAAATACTCCCTTACGCCTTTAGATACCAACATTCTTGTTGCCATAAGGAATACAAAAGGCTCACAGCTTGTCTTGCTGTAAGGGAACATATCAAAGTCGATGCCGGAACCCGGAATAAGCACGCACTTATCGGCGGGAATCAGCTTTCTTCTTACCAGTTCATCCATGTCATCAGGATTCTGGAAGAATACCTTTGTCGCACATTTGAAAGCTTTCTTATAGAGCCTGCATGTGATGAATCTGATCAGCTTAAACTTAAGACTTCCTGATCCTGATTCGGTAAATGCATAACCCAAACCGTTTACCGTCGGATAGATGCGGTCAACGCCGGCCTTCTTGGCACCGATAGAACCATAAATATTTGGCTTAGCCGTATAGCTGTGATAGATATCGATATGTTCGTCGCGGATATAATCGCGGTATTTATTGATGACCTTAAGATCTGCAAAAGGATTCATTCCGGCACGCGAGAAAGGAATGTGAGCAAACTTGAGGCCGCTTTCTGTACAGAGATGTTCATTCTCTTTCTCATAGCCGCCGATGATTACTTCGCAGCCGTTATTACGGATGGATTCAACCAGCTTTTTGCGCGTATAAAAGAAGATCTTTATACGCCCTGAATTCATCATTATCTTCAATTTCTTTTCTTCCATAACAACCCGCTCAGGATAATTTAGATTTGAGCCAGGAGACAAGTTCTTCTTTCTCCTTAGCGAGCGCAGCCATATCGATCGATACGGGCTTTTTGGAGATCTCTCCTGCTCCTACCCTGTCAAGCAAGCCGCAGCGTGTGCTCTTTACAAAAAGCATCGCCGGATGACCGAATGCCAATGTGACTGCACAGGCATGAACTCTGTCTGAGAACGTAAGCTTTGAATTAGCGTAGATATCAAGATAACCGTAAGGAATGTCCGAACATAATGTATTTGCCTGGCTGTAGATCTTCCTTCTGTAATGAGGATGGAATCTGTGGTCAGTTCTGTAGATTTTATAATCGCCTGCAACGGAAGGTCTTTTGCGCTGCGGGAAAACAGAAGATGCATAGATCAAGGCATCAGAAAATCTGTCAGTTTTTGATGCCATCTTAGGAAGAAGTCCAATCTGCTTGTAATAGTATGTCTTTCCGTCGAACTCGAAAGCCTTAGCGCCGGAGAACTCCTTATCAGATACAACGGGTTCGCTGATCTTATCGAAGTTCATCGTGAAGAACTGCTCATTGATCTTAGCCGGATGATAGAAATCCGGTGCGAAGAAAGAGAAGCATATGCCATCGTATGCATTATCTGCATATTTACCGAAAGCCTCATAAGTATCCTTATCTCTTGATGTAAGAATAAAAGGCGGATGGTTCTTAAAGAACTCAGAGATCTCCTTATATGCCTCATCGTTCATCTTCATCATTCCGGCACTCAGAATGATATAACGGACACCCTTAGATTCCAGTTCAACCAGAGTATCTTTCCAAAGCTTAAGAAAATACTTGGAAATTACCGGTCCTGCAAGAACAAAATAATCAACGTCCAGCTTAGTAAAATAGTTCAGCTGATTCTTTGACGGAAATAAACGCTTACCCAGATTCGTCGTATAAGTCTGATAGTCAGACACGACGGAAACATTCTCTTCACCGAGGATCTTCTTCAAGATATACTCGACGCCAAGGCTGTAAAAGGCATTTCCGATGTTAGTGCACCAAAAACCTGTACTATAAGCGACCTTAACGGCCATCCCTAACCCCTCCAAAATCCATGCGCATATGCATATATATTAATTATATATAAGCATAAGACATCGGAATATTATGTTACATACGCATTAAATTTTGGAGAAACTCAGATAACTCTTCCAAAAATCAGAAGCACTTCTGGTCGTGCAGCTGCCTGCAGTCAGCGATCTTTCCGCACTTATAGCAGACTTCATTCAAGCATCTGCCTGAACCGGTGAATTCCTTGATATTGGCAAGCGTAGTATCTGCGATATTAGATAGCGCTTCCCTGGTAAGGAATGCCTGGTGTGATGTAACAATAACGTTAGGCATGGAGATAAGCCTTGCAAGGATATCGTCATTTACTATGTGGTTGGAATAGTCGTGGAAGAAGATATTCGACTCTTCTTCATATACATCAAGACATGCTGCACCGATCTTACGGTCCTTTATGCCCTCTACAAGCGCCTCAGTGCTTATCAGAGCGCCTCTTGAAGTGTTGATGATTACTACTCCCTTCTTCATCTTAGCAATCGAATCTGCGTTTATCATGTGCCTGTTCTCATCAGTCAGAGGACAATGGAGCGAAATGATGTCTGCCCTCTCCCACAGTTCATCCAACGAGACATAATCGATACCGGAATCTTTTGCCGGGAACTTATCGTAAGCAATGACATTCATGCCAAAACCACGGCAGATATCTATAAAGATTCGGCCGATCTTACCCGTACCGATGACGCCGACAGTCTTGCCGTGAAGATCGAATCCGGTCATGCCTTCAAGGCTGAAATTAAAGTCCTTTGTACGGATATAAGCCTTATGGATACGGCGGATTGACGTAAGGAGCAACGCCATGGCATGCTCAGCAACCGCATAAGGAGAATAAGCAGGTACACGTACAACATGAACCTTGCCGTAAGCATACTCTACATCGACATTGTTATAGCCGGCGCAGCGGAGCGCAATGAGCCTGATGCCCATCTCATAAAGTTTGTCTATAACAAATGAATTAATATCGTCATTTACGAAAACACAGACAACATCGCATCCTTCAGCGAGCTTATATGTATCAGGCGTGAGTCTGGTCTCAAAGAATCTGATATCAAACTCCCCGTCTTTATTAGCCGCCTCGAAAGACTGCCTGTCATATTCCTTGGAATCGAAAAAAGCTATCTTCAACATATTGATCACCCGTTTCTAGTTAGATAATCAATATATAACGCACTTTGAAGGCTTTTGTATACAAAATATTAGGTCAAAAAATACTAACAATTGCCAGCAGTTCACTCTTTACTATATTTTTCACTAAACTTACTTATAGTTTCAGAATAAACAATCATAGCTTTTCTGCTGCTTTCCCACAATTTTTTATCATCGGTTCAATGAAAAATCGCCGAGGAAGGAACCTACAGCGATCTTATTATATTTATGGATCTTTTAAGGGTTTAGTTTAGGAACAGGTGCAAAACCTAAAAGATATCAAGTGTTTTAAGCAATTCATAACGATCATCACATCGTGCTATATCGTCTTTAAGTTGTGCAGGTGTTCTTCTGCTATTTATAAATTTGGGGATAAAACGTATACCCTGGTATATCCAACAAAAAGGCTTAAGCCAATGATGTTTATGATAGGCATCCCACGTATTCTCACCAATACGTTGTAACATGGGGACTAAGCCTTCACGCTTAATATTCACATTAACAAGTTCAATTTTACTACCCTTATTATTCTTTTTTCCAAAATTACCCGATGTAACAATAATATCCAACAACCATGTAGAGATAGTTTCATCTGCATCTTTACACCAGGATATATTATTAGGAAGGCCTAAATACATTTGACACATACGAGTAAGAGTAATTGCAAGAGGAAGCAATCCTTTATCTTCCATAATAGCTTTGAACTCACTATTCCAAAAATCATCATCGAGATTACGATAGACATACATCATCCAATCTATTACTTGACGAAGGCCAACAGAAGATTGAAGGTGTCTTCTGAAATGATCCAAAAGAACAATTCCGTTAGCCAATTTAGGAAGCATCGGGAATTCATGCCCATCTACAGTAACTATTTCGCGTGAATTGAGCCCATCAATAATATAACTTTCAAAATCATACTCTTCGAAATGACTGAAATGATGATGTACTTCTATTGAAGTTTTATCCTTTTTAAAACCACAGTGTCTACCGTTATCGTAGCCCCTTTTGTAACCGGCTGCGGAAAGAATATCATTTGTTTTATCATACAATTCCTGTGGAACTAATATATCTATATCCCCCATCATTCGACAGGTCGGATCAGCATAACTGATTGCAGATGAATTCCCCTTCAGAATAATAAAAGGGATACAAGCATCATCCAGTACTTTCTTCAATTCATCTTGAGCATGACAATAAAGAATATAAGATCTCTTTTGGCGATACTGTGCGTCAACAAATTTCTTATTTGAATATTCAGAAGGAATCTCCGGAGCAATAATACCAAGGACTGATTGATTTAATGCTTCTTCATATAATGCATTCATATCAACATCAGACCAATTAATGGTATCTTCAATACCAAATTGAGACTTTTTTATCAAGCTAAGTAACGTTGCTTCTTCAATATTCATATACAAATTATAACAATCGCTTCTCTAAAACCGGAAGAACAGCGGAAGAATCATACTTTCCATATTCTTTTTTACCGTCACGGCCAATATTAATCAACTCGTCTATGTTTTTAGTAGCATAAATAATCGTGTCAACAAGTGAATCAACATTAAGAAAATCATATCCTAAGGCTGTTTTATGGTCTTCAAATATCTCATCAAAATATAACCATTTTGATGAGATTATTGGGATACCGGCAGCAAAAGAATCAATTATAGTTCCTGGAATTCCCTCATCAGGGAAACGGGTGGGAAACAATAATACATCATGCTTTTGCAAGGTCAATACTGCGTCTTCAGCATTAACGATACCTTCATATGTAACAAATGAATAATCGTTAAGCAGTGATTCAAACTCTTCTTTATACTCCGGATCTATTTCGCCATAAATATGCAATTCAAATCGAATGTTTGGAACTAATTCTTGAACTTTCGAAATTGCAATAATTGCATCAGTTATTCCCTTCTCTTTTGTTACTCTCGAGAAAGTACAAAAAGTGAAAACGTTCATATTGCGATGCAGTGATTTATAACTACATCCCAATTTCTTCACGGACTTAAAATTCCTGAACAGACACACTTCAGGAAAACCCAAAGACTGCAATTCACTACAGTTTTGTTTACTTTCAGGTAAAATAGCTGAACAAAAGCTTAGTCTTCTTCGCGCTTTAGAATCTTTTGCGATTCTGCCGCTGATTCTTACTCCAATAGGTATATAGATTACTCTTCTGTTAAATAATCTTTGAAGAAGCCGTATATAAAAAATATATGGTCCTTTAATAGCAGAACTTACCAAAATCACGTTCTCGCATTTTTGAAATGCCTTAAAAACTTCTAATAGAACGATTCCACTACGTTTTTTCCCGCCCCAAATATCAACATATGAAATCAAGTCTTCCCCATACTTTTCTAATAATCCATAATAGATATTTCTTGTTTTTACAACAGCACCTATCATATCGTTTTTCTTAAAATGGAGCTGACCTATAACAACTGTAGTCTTCAAACAACTTCCTCCTATATTTCAGCTCGTCATTTTACGATTTAACTTGCCGAAAATCAACCCGACAATATGATTCGGATATCGTTTTGAAACAAGCGCAGAGGCTAAAATATAGAATGAACCACCAACAAGAATATCTATTGCAAGTCCAACCCAACTATCTGTATGTAACATTTGAATCAATTTTACGATAATAAACATTACTATTCCGATCAGAATGAAAGGTATATTGTTTTTTAAATATGACTTTAATGGTAATTCTTTTATTGAATATACAGTAAAAACAAATGTAACTACTATCTGAGCAATTATAGTTCCAATCGCAGCACCAACGGAACCATATCGAGGAATAAAAATAAAATTAATAATAAGATTTACAACAGCACCGGCAAGCGTAGCTTTTATATAAATTGAGTCCAAGCCTCTTGGAATTACATATTGCATCCTGAGGACATTAGCCCAACCATTAAAAAATATAACCGGTGTAAGCATAAGCATTATTAAACCGGATGAATGAAATTCAACACCATAATACACATCAACTAATTCAACTGATACAGAGGCTAACCCAAAAGCACATATTGATGCCAGAACCATAGATAGATCCATCGATTGGCTCAACAACGCCGATTCACTATCGTCAGCTTTAGCACGAAGATTAGACATGCGTGATAACATAACTGTACCGATAGCGCCAAAAACCAACAGCGGTACTTGGATTATCTTATCTGCATACTCATAATAGGCAAGATCAACCTTAGAACTAATTGCGCCGATCATTATTTTATCCATAACCTGATAGACCGTCGCAGCAATTGTTGGTAAAAACAAAAGAAAATTTGGTTTAAATCTGGGCCATACTTCTGAGAACTTTGGCAGAGTGATCTTAACATCCTTTATTACAACAAATGAGATAATAATCTGTGATAAAAGCTGACACCCGGCCATGATTATTGTGTATTTATTTAAATCGGAGTACGCTTTTATAAGTGTCAATATTAGGACAATATTTAAAGTCTTAATAACGATATTTCGCTTAACAATTGTCCTAAACTGCTCCATGCCGGTACAATACCAACCAACATCAAGCAAATTAGATGCAGTCCAAATAATCATTAGTTTTGTAATTAATTGATATTCTGTATGTGAGAGAAATGCATATATTACATAAACAAGCACTGATGCACCTGCAGTAATCAGCTGCATCGCATAGATTTCACAAAAGACTTTGCTTCGTGCATTTTTATCATCACGCTTTTTTGCGATTTCCCTGCTGCCATAGTTCATTATTCCAAGCATGGCAAAATGAGAAAAATAACTTACAATCGAATGTACATATGTATATGTACCGATTTGATCAGCTTTCAAAATACGCCCTAAATATGGAGCCGTTATTAGCGGTACAAATATAGCTAGTATTTGATATAGCGAATTTAATATTAAATTCTCTCTCAGTTTTTTGTCCATATATATTTTAGTAATCAGTGGCCAGTCAGTATGCTCTCCAATCGAAGAGCTTCGTGAATAATATCAAAATCTGAATCTCTTAACCTTGCGCTCACTAACTCTCTATTGGAATTTGAATCGTTCAATTTTTCAAAAATAACTTCGCCCCATTTATTCTTCTCATTAAGAGAAACAAATTCAACATTACCACTTATGTCAGATTCCGTTGTAATAGTATCCGTAACAACACAGGGCAACCCGGAAACCTGGGCTTCAATCATTACAATAGGCAAACCTTCAAACAAGGAAGGCAGCAAAAACAGATCCATAGCTTGATAAAATCTAAAAATATCAGATCGATCACCAAGCACTTGGAAATGATCTTGAAGATTCAACTGTTCAAATTTTCCAATCAATTGATTTTTTTGATTTCCTTCGCCAAGAACTATCATCATGACATCTTGATCACCGTGATTTAAAACATCTTTCAGAATATCAGGCAGGAATAACACATTCTTCTGATCACACAGTCTTCCAACAAAACCTATGATCTTTGAATTTTCAGAAAGACTTAATTCCATCCTTATCTGCTGACGGTATTCTATGTTAAAACTAAAAGTATCGATATCAACAGCATTATGAATAAACTCAACACTATCATCAGGAAAATACATGTATTCAGTAGCTTTCTTCGAACAAGACAAACGAGTAACTTTAAGTTTTGATAATCTCTTCTTGTTTATTTTATAAATCAATCGATGTATAAAATCTTCAACTAAAAGTCTGGATGTATGTGAATGAACAATTACCCTATATCCCAAAGAAACTGCAATTTTGATTGGTTCAATCCATCCCAATGATGAAAGATTAAAGTATACTGCATCATGTGTTTTACGTAATTCCCTTAATAGTTTTCTATTCTCATTAAGGTTTTTAACTGGATTTTTAATTCTCTTTGAGATGTAATATATCTTACTGCCTAATGCCTCAATTCTATTTTGAATCGAACACTCAGAGCCTTCAATGACATAATCAAAAATAGTATTTCCAGACATATGTCGATTCATCTCTGTTAGGAAAGTGCCTACTCCTCCAAATGTCTTCGAAGCAACCATTCCATATACAAGAATTCTTTTAACATTCGAACTCATTTTAATACCTCTTTGCAAAACAATTGCTGAATATACAACTTCTGATCATTGGTAAGCTCGTCATTAGCACCAAGTTCTATCTCAAACCCATCACCAGAATGGACTCTATCCTTAATCTGATTTGGATAAGAAATACTGCTGCAATTTCCTAAAAACCTAGCCCAAAGTGAAAACGATGAACCGGAAGAAATCATTATAGGAAATCTGGACAAGCCAACAATGTCTCCAATGCTGTTACCAAAAGTTAGACGTCGAACTTCAGGGAGAGCAGTTAATTCAGACAATTCTTCATCGGTGCCATCAGAGAAAACAAAAACAGGAACAGTCCAACCAGCAGCTTCTCGAAGTTTATTTACCATGGCAACATACCAATCAATTCGGATTCTCATATTATTCTTGCCGGTATCAAGAGCTGCTGTTGTCTTTGAGAAATCACCTAACCTTACATGAACACATATTGCGCCCGAAGCATCAAAAGAAAATGCCTTCTTCCCTTTTTTTCCAAGATTAGTGTATATAATCTCAGCTATTTTTTCTCGGTATTCTCTTGTGCCATTGAAATTCATTTGAAATTCGCCAGGAGCCAAATTGAAATCATCATAAATAACAATGTCATTCTCACCCAAATTTCCCCAATCAACAGCATCCAAATCTTTTGTGTGTATTTTCCTGCTAAAGCAGAGTTTTAAGTATTTCTTAATACCACCACACATTCCTGTTTTATTTGAAAACAGACCGACATATGTGCGCTTGTCCTTCTCGTGTCTAATCCAAGGACCGACTTTAATTGACGGCCAAGTAGGCCATATGAGCTTAACATTATGCTTTTCTGAAGCTGCAATAACTCTGGACCAGGTAAACAGCAGATTGCCTAGTCCTGCACCGCCTAACCTGATACCAATTAGCTCATGCTTTGAAAATTTCGGATATATATAAGCCATTTATTCTCCTTATTTTCCTGCTACTTCGCCCGTTTAAACTTTCTTATAAAACCCTGAACCAGAACGCCTGCAAGATTCCTCTTGCTGAACAAACCGTAGATGAATAGCAAAAAACCATAGGTAACTGCACCAATGATGATATCAATGATCAACCATTTCAACGAAACTGAATGGAACTGCTGAACAGCCTTAATCACACAAAACATTGCAAATCCGATCAAACATACAACGATATTATTACGTAAGTAAGATTTAAACGGAAGGCGTTTGTTTATGGAGAATGTATAAAACAATGCTACTGTCAATTGGGCTGCAATAGTTCCAATAGCTGCACCAAGTGCCTGAAACTTAGCTATAAAAATCAAATTACAGATCAAATTCACGCCTGCACCTGCAAAAGTTGACTTGATGTAAATCATATCAAGATTATTAGGAATAATGTATTGCATTCTAAGTACATTAGCCCATCCATAGAGAATAATCATAGGAACAAGAGCCATCAAAATCGGTCCGCTCTTAATGAACTCTTCTCCGTAATAGATAAAAACAAATTCATTTGCAATAGCCAGAATTCCAAACATACATGATGTGCTTATCAGGAATGTAAGATCCATAGAAGAACCAATAAGTTTGACAGCTTTTTCTTTTTCATTTGTATAAACATAAGACATTTTGGACAACATTACCGCACCGATAGCAGTAAAAATGAGTCCGGGAATCTGAGTGATCTTATCAGCATACTCGTAATAAGCGAGTTCTGTTTCACTGGCTATCGCGCCAATCATGATCTTATCCATTGTTTGATATACACTGACAGCTATGGTCGGTATAAACAAAAGAAGTGTGGGTTTTAAGTGAGGCTTAATTTCTTCCCATTTGCAGAATTTGAATTTAACTTGCTTGAGTACACTAGGCCACAACATGATCTCTGCGGCCAAATACAATACAGACATCAGCAGACAGTAAATGACTACATCATTTTCATCACGGACAAAAATAAAGACCGTTACGAGGTTCACAAGTTTTATTATCAAATTTCTTAAGGCCAGAGTTGAAAACTGCTCCATACCCTCTAAGAACCAAATAACCGTGAATAACGAAGTCATTACATATAATCCGACGATCAAAGCCATCAACTGATGGATTCTGCAAAATACGATAAGGTAGAAAACATAAGCAACACAAGATATTCCACCGGTAAGAAGCTGAAGTGAGAAAACTTGTGAAAATGCTTTACTTCGCTCTTCGTAATTGTCTCTGACTCTGGCAATTGTTCTGTTTCCGTAATTCCTGAATCCCAGCATTCCAAACATTAAAAAATAAGCAGAAATGGAATGAACATAAGTGTAACTGCCTACATTCTCAGCACCAAGAACCCTACCTAAATATGGCGCAGTAATAAAAGGCACAATCACGGTAAGGAGATTGAATCCAATGCTCATAATTAGATTCTTGCCAAGTCTTCTATCCATTATTCTCACCGTCTAATGAATTATCGATTTCTTGATTATCGAAATCTGAAGTATAAGATTCGTTAACGTCATACTCGAAATCATTAAGGTTAATTGTTAGCACAATAGATATAGGTAACCAAACAAGTTGATTGGTCCAAACATATCCACTAAAAAGATTTAAAGTCATACCGCAAATAAAAATATATGTCAGAAAACGGAATAGGGATCCTTGACGGAATAAAACAAATAACTTTTTTAAGAATATAACTAAAACCATAATAAATAACACTAAACCAAAAATACCGGATTCAGCTAATATATCCATAAACAAATTATGAGAATAACTATGAAGATAATGGAAGATTGAACCTATTCCATTACCAAAAACAGGATTCTCACCAAACAGAGATAATGATTGACTATATAATTCAACACGGCCATCATTTATAAGATAGCCAGTAATAAAACTCATAATACGAGTAATACCCTTAATATTAATACCAAACAGATTAATCAGCCATGGCACAGTATACCTAATAACTACAAGGAAA
>JAEEGF012494804.1_pt1 | contig 13494 bp, 8 predicted proteins | sample 9134171 | NCBI WGS metagenome assembly JAEEGF01 (sample SAMN16246542, study PRJNA631951) | gut metagenome | biome: gut microbiome; feature: rumen; material: AP-attached | host: Bos | place: Iran: Karaj | collected 2018-10
TATTTTGGCATGGATCTGCTGAGCGTCCTGCTCGAGCAGAAGATTTTGAATGAAGACCAGGTCGAACAGGTGAGACGCCGTCAGCGGCGTTCGCAATCGACCATCCAGCAGGCGATTTTCGATTTAGGGTTTGCGGCGCAGGAGCCTGTCTACCGGGCGTTGAGCCTGACGAGCGGCCTTCCGTTCGTCATTCTGGGCGAGACGGAGATTTCCGAGACGGCCATCCAGAAGGTTCCCGCGAAGGTCGCGTTGCATTTCCAGTTCGTTCCGATTTCGTTGGAACGCGGCACGTTGCGCGGCGCGTTCGCGAATCCGCCGCAGATGAAGGAACGCGAAAATCTGCGTCTCGTTTTGGGTGCGCGTCTGGATCCTGTTCTCGCGACGCCGAACGAAGTCGATTCGATGCTGAAGAAAATCTACGGTATCGGCGCGGGGCAGGTCATGCAGCTGGCGAAGGAACGCCGCATGATGGGCGAAGCCGCGGATGACGCGTTCAGCGACAAGGAAGTCGAAAATCTTGACAAATCGGTCGCGCAGGACGAAGCGTCCATCATCCGCCTCGTCAATGAAATCATCGCCGAAGCCATCAAGATGCACACGACGGATATCCACATCGAGCCGTTCCGCGACAAAGTGAAGCTCCGTTACCGTATCGACGGCATGCTGCGCGAGATTCCGACGCCGCCGAGCATGGTCGAACTGCATGACGCCATCGTCTCCCGTCTGAAGATCATGGCCCGCCTGAACATCGCCGAAAAGCGATTGCCGCATGACGGCCGTATCCGCCTGATGATCGGCGGCGAAGCCTCCGACTTGCGTGTCTCCATCATGCCGACGCGTTTCGGCGAAACGATCTGCTTGCGCGTTCTGCGAAGCAGCTCCATTTTCATCGACATGAGCAAGCTCGGCCTGAACCGCTACCAGAACGCGATCATGAGCAAGCTGGTCTCCCTGCCGCACGGCATCGTACTTGTGACTGGTCCTACCGGAAGTGGTAAGACGACAACGCTTTACGCGGCTCTGGCCTTCGTTCGAGACAAGTATCCCGAACGCAAGATCATCACCGTTGAAAACCCTGTCGAATACGAACTGCCCGGAACAACCCAGATCCAGATGCACGCCGAAATCGGCCTGACATTCGCCGCCGCCCTCCGTTCCATTCTGCGACACGACCCGGACATCATCCTCGTCGGTGAAATCCGTGATAATGAAACGGCGGAAATCGCCATCCAGTCCGCACTTACGGGCCACTTGGTGCTTTCCACGCTGCACACGAACGACTCCGTCGGCGCGGTCAACCGTCTAGTGAACATGGGCATCGAGCCGTATCTGGTCGCCGCCTCATTGGTCGCCGCGTTGGCTCAGCGACTTGTCCGCCGCATCTGCAAGCATTGCAAGGTGGAGGACACGAACATCAGCCGCCGTGTACGCGCGGAGATCGCGGATACGCTCGGCATCCAGGCGGAAGATGTGAAGGCATGGAAAGGGCAGGGCTGTCTGGAATGCGACCATACAGGCTATCGCGGCCGTGTCGCCATCTACGAATTCTTCCTGCTGGACGAAGAGATTCAGGACATGGTCTCCAACCATGTGGGAACAGGCGAATTGCGCAAGGCCGCCATCGAACGCGGCATGCGCACGCTACGTCAGGACGGCTGGGAGAAGGTCAATGATGGCGCGACCAGTATTGAAGAAGTGCAGCGTATCACGAGCACGTTCAACATCAGCTACGATATCGGCGATTTGGACGAATAACCGCCCTTTATACATTATTATATAAAAGAACGGCATGCCATTTTCTTGTGGCATGCCGTTTTTATTTTCATGTTTCGTTATCTATCGTCTTATCGTCTCATCGTCTCCGCTCGTCTCGCGTCTCGCGTCTCATGTCCCATCCCAAAGCAATCTTGATTGCTTTTGGGGGGCCAGCAGGGGGCGCAATGGCGTTGCCATTACGCGGTTTGACGAGAGACGAGAGACGAGAGACGTGCAATAGACGTAAGACGAAAAAGACATAAGACGCATATCATTGAATACTTCGGGCAATATCAGCCCGGCGGCGAGGCATTCGTGTCCATTGGTGTTTATTCGTGGTTCAATTAAAAAAATATAATCACAACTAAAAAAGTAGATTATTTTTATGTTTTGTGACTTGACTTTTGGGAAATGCAGGGTAATTTAATATGTAAACACGACATTTATTGTAGTCTTTAACCTAAAACACAGTTTTTCACCAACCATAAACAAAAGGAGTCAATCACCATGAGTATCGCATCAAACATTCTTGAAAAGATCGGAAACACACCGCTGGTCCGCATCAACAAACTGAACAAAGGCCAGGCGGAAGTCGTCGTGAAAGTGGAATCCTTCAATCCGGGCAGCTCCGTGAAAGACAGAATCGCGTTCGCCATGATCGAGGCGGCGGAGAAGGAAGGCAAGCTGAAGCCGGGCGCGCTGATCATCGAACCGACGAGCGGCAACACGGGTATCGGCCTCGCCTTCGTGTCGGCCGTGAAGGGCTATCATCTGATTCTGACGATGCCCGAAACGATGAGCATCGAACGCCGCAAACTCGCGCAAGCCTACGGCGCGGAAATCGTGCTGACGGAAGGCGCAAAGGGCATGAAGGGCGCCATCGAGAAGGCGTTGGAACTACAGGCCCAGAATCCAGGCTCGTTCATTCCGCAACAGTTCGAAAATCCTGCGAATCCTGCCTACCACAAGAGCCACACGGGGCCGGAAATCTGGGCGGATGCCGATGGAAAGGTCGACGCGTTCGTCGCGGGCGTCGGCACGGGCGGCACACTGACGGGCGTGGCGGAATATCTGAAGGAAAAGAATCCAGATATTAAAATCTTTGCGGTCGAACCGGATACGAGTCCTGTTCTGGCTGGTGGCAAGCCTGGTCCGCACAAGATTCAAGGCATTGGCGCGGGTTTCGTGCCGAAAGTCTTGAATACGAACATCATCACGAAGGTGATCGGTGTGTCGTCGGAAAATGCGGGAGCGACGGCTCGCGCGGCGGCCGCGCAAGAAGGCCTGTTGGTCGGAATCAGCTCTGGTGCAGCACTTTATGCGGCGTTGGAACTTGCAAAACAGCCTGAATTCGCTGGCAAACGGATCGTCGCATTGCTGCCGGATACGGGTGAACGCTATCTTTCCACGTGGCTCTTCAGTGATTAATGATTAATGATTAATGATTAATGATTAATGCTTAATGCTTAATGCTTAGTTATGTGTGAGGCGGGAGGGGTGTGCATTCGCATGCCCCTCCCGTTTGTTATTTGTGTTTTGTGTATTGGATCGAATGAAAGAATTGCAGATAAAATCATCACTTGACGGGACGCTTCAACCGTCATTATACTATCGGCCGCAGACAGAAAAAACTGTCCCGTTGGTCGTTGGGCTTCACACGTGGAGCTACGACCGTTTCAATCAGCGGGAGAACTATCTGCCGTTGTGCTATAAATACGGTTGGGCGTTGCTGTTGCCGGAATTTCGTGGCCCGAATCTGGCCTCGAATCCACAAAAACATGACGCTTGCGGAAGTCGTCTTGCTCGGCAGGATGTGATCGATGCCGTCCATTATGTCTTCAAGGAATCCGCCATCGACGAACGAAATATCTTCCTGTTGGGCTGTTCGGGAGGAGGGCAGATCGCATTGCTGACAGCGGAGGATGCGCCGTCGCTGTTTCATGCCGTGGACGTTTGGTGCCCCGTCAGTGATTTGATGGCGTGGCATCGCTATCTTGTTGAAACGCAACAACGTTATTATCTCGACATGGAAGCCTGCATTGGCGGTTCGCCGGAACAGTTTGCGTATGAATATGCCGGCCGTTCACCAGTCACGGCGGTTGAAAAACTGAAAGACTTGCCTGTTTCCATCCATCATGGACGGCATGACGACACGGTGCCGTACCGCCATTCAGTCGATTTTGTTTCAAAATTGGAGGCGATTGGCAACGACCATGTCTATTTTGATGTATTTGACGGAACCCATGAACAGTATCCGTCCCACAGTTTTGAATGGTTTGCACGGCTGGCTGGTAGCTGTAACGCGGCAGTGGAAATCACCAGATGACAACGCTTGAAAATGACGATTTTTCATGTAGACTATACAGAAAATCATCATCTCTCATAGAATGGAGCAAAACAATGGACAAGGTGACAATTGATGGTCGTTCTTATGATGCGGTGTCGTTTCCGACGGCGCACAGCGTGGTGCTGATGATCCGCGGCGGAAAAGGCTTTCTCGGCTGCGGCTATCTGTCCGTCGCGACGGCGGACAAGACTGGCGACGCATTGGCCATCGTTTCCGGCGTGAAGACCTACGACGATATGCTAAATGCTTCCGTGAAAGCTGTTTCCGCCGCCGCTGCCGAACTCGGCGTGGCCGTCGGCATGAGTGGAAAAGAGGCTTTAGAGAAATTTTTCTAGAAAATTATTCCGCTTTGTTCGCAAACGTCACAACGCGTTGCGGGAACGGGATGTTGAGGCCCGCGCCTTCGATTTCCGGCTTCAGATTCCGCTGGATGTCCCAGTAGGCATCCCAATAGTTGGCGTTCTCCGTCCAGAAACGCAGCGTGAGATTGACGGAGCTGTCCGCCAGTTCGGCGACGACGACGACCGGAGCGGGATCCTTCAAGATAAGCGGATGGCGGTCCATCATGGCCTGCAGCAACTTGATGCCAGCCTCCAGATTGTCGGCGTAGTCAATGCCGACCGTGATGTCCGCACGGCGGATTTTGTTGCTGCTGTAGTTCGTGATGGGGGCCGCGATGATGGAATTGTTCGGCACAAAAATGTCCTGCCCTTGCGGCGTGCGAAGCTTCGTCGTGAACAGGCCGATTTCCAGAATCGAGCCGGACATGCCTGCGCATTCCACGAAATCGCCCGTCTTGTACGGATGCTGCGTCAGGAGGAAGATGCCCGCCGCGATGTTGCTCAACGTGTCTTTCAAGGCGAGGCCGACGGCCAGGCCGGCCGCGCCGAGAACCGTCAGGACGGATGCCGTGTTGATGCCCAGCAGTTCCAGAATGATGAGCAGTGCAAAGGACATCACCAGCAAGGTGAGAACACGGTTGATGATGCTGACAAGCGACACATCCATGGAATATTTTTCAGCGGCTTTGTTGAACGCCTTGTGGACGAGTTTGTTGATGAAATAGGCGATGATCAAAATGACCGCCGCCAACAGGATGATTTTGCCGAAATGCCAGATTTCGCCTTGCAATGACTGCCATAGTTTCTCCCAAACGCCTTTCACGTCGCCTTTTGTCAGTTGTTCGACGACTGCCTTGGTCTTGAACGTGGCGGTCTGGAGGGCTTCTTCTGTCTTTTCAATTTCTTCCGGCATGATAATCTCCTTTTTGTGAACATGGCGGCAGTCGCACCGCCTATGGTTGTTGTGTCATGTTGAAAAACGGATGTTCATCCGTTTCATGGTACCAACCATAAGATAGCATGGAAAGAGCTTCCACGCAAGCGTGGACAGGCATGATTCACATGAAGAAGATGCCATTGTTCCAAATCAAAGGAGATTGCATTTTCATGCAATCAGTCATTGACGCAATCGTCGTGTGTCGCTCAAAACATGAAAATAATTCTTTTCTAAAACACAACGGCGGTGTGGGAGGGGCGCACTCCAGTGCGACCGATTGCGCAACGCGCAATCAGTCATTGACACAATCGTCGTGCGCCGCCCGAAACATGAGAATAATTCTTTCCCAAAATATAGCGGCGGTGTGGGACGGCGCACTCCTGCGCGACTGATTGCGCAACGCGCAATCAGTCATTGATTCAACCATCGTGCGTGCAAAAACATGCCTGACTTGCGGCATCTTCGATGCCGCGGTCGCACTGGAGTGCGACCCTCCCGTCCGCGATTATACTCAACATGCAATCATCATTGACACCATACACAGGTTCAATCGTCTTTTTGTTGACTCTATGTTTATTTTATTTAATTCATTTAATAATAGTATGTTATGTATTTTATATAGATACTTTTCTATTTCTTGATGGTATGTTGTTTAATATTGAGATATATCAATATTAATTAACATTTGTCAATGCGTTTCAATCCATATTGATTCATATCTATATGATATAAATTTATTTATGATTGATAAGCAGACGCGATTCATGTCTATGATGGATTACCATTCCGTCTTTTAGTTCATGAGAATTATTCAAAAATCATGACATCATCGGAAATTTTCGTAAATTCATAACCCATTTGATATAAATGGCTGAGAATTATCGATGAATTTTTTTGAAAATTCATGAAATTTATCATGAAAATTACTTGAATTCTCATATTGACATGGTAAAATTTTCCTATTCGTTGAAAGCAAAACGTCATCGCATGGGTTATATTATTAATTTATACGAGCAATACACAAGATGAAATGATTCCTCCATGTTTTTGATTTTTTATTTTGCAAAGGAGTTTTAATAATGTTATTTGTTATAATCTTTTGTTTACTTTTTGTTTTTTGCGATGTTGTGAAATCAGAAAACATACAATATGTTCAAATGTATGAAAAACAAGATCTTGCAATCGATCAATGGAAGGGTAGGGTAAAAATGCCTGGTCAAAAGATATATTGCTTGAATTTGAATAGTCAATATCTTAATGAATATGTGGTTCGCTATTATAAAATAAGTATGTCATTGGCTGAACTGCCTTCGATTCATTTTATATTGGAATATATCAATAAAGAAAATAAGAATGTATTTGATTTAAGTATTAGTCTTTTTAATTCAGATATTGAAGCTCAAGACAATTTACTAGGGAATATATCTAAAAGTTCGATTGTTCCTGATAAAATCAAAGTGTCGCATTTCAAAAGTTCATTGAATATACATGGTATGGTCGATATTAAAAATATATCACGAAATAATGAAAAAATATATGGCGATCATACTGTGATTTATGGTTCATATAATCATATTGCTTTTACAAAAAACAATGCTTATATTGTCATGCATGTTATTGAATCATCAGATGAAAGTAACAATGAGAGGCTTATTGATATGTTAGCTAATAATATTGAAAAAATAATTACTAGTCAATTATCAAGTATTGATAATAGGGATAAGAATGTTAAGCTAAAAATAAAATTCAAAAATGACAAACTAGAAAACCGCAATGCAAATTTAAATACGAAATCCACGAAAATGAATAATGAAGTTTCAAAGTGGAATGATAATCGGAGCCAACACAAAGAGGGGAAAGACGAGGAATTGGAGCGAAAACTGAAGTCCATGCCGAAGGCTGAGGCGCAGGAATACTGTTTGGACAAGGCATTGGAATTGGCGGAAACGCCAAAGGGACATGAGGAGGAACTGGCTCTTTATCTGCGTGGGCTTCCTTTCCCCGAGGAAACGCAGGTGTCAAAGTTGCTGCATCGCATTTGTGACAATTCTCAAGATGTGGAACTGCTGGACACTGTTGCGCGGATTCAGGGGAAATGGCTTTCACGGGAGGCTGAGCAACGGGAAATCATGCTGGCGGACTTGACGGCTCTGCTGGAGAGCAACGACGGGCGTCTCAGGGCCATGGCGGTGCAGGCACTTGGACGAAGCAGTTCACTTGACGCATTGCCTCCATTGCTGGAAATGCTGGAGAAAGATGGCTATAATCGCGATGAGGTACTGTCGGCAATTCTAAAGTTATTGGGAGAAAAGGCTAACGTAAAGGCATTAAGTGAAGAGCGGATTGAATCCATAAGAAATGCGGCAAGGCAATATCGGAAAGCGTTGAAGACCTTGCGTGAAGCCGCTGCCCTTGATGAGCAAAGCGGAGAATAATATACAAGGCAAATACTTGCATAAGGCGTTTTCTTGAATATAATATATTCTTTTGGAATACTTGTCATGTAATCTTTTCTCTGTGCCTGTAAGGCAAAGGAGGCCATTATCCTGTTCACGACAGCGGCGCCGACTGGTGCGGTTGGGGATTCGCCATGGAACAGCAGACTGTTAATGGCGATACTATTTGGGTACAAAAATATACTTCAAACGAGGCTAACCAATTGCCTGTATCAACCCTGAAAACTGATCCTGTTTTCCACCTGCATCCTGCTGAAATGGATTCAGCAACTATTTCTCAAGACTCGATAAATGAATTATTTGCCAAAGGAATACCAGCCTTGTCTTCTCCATGCGGGGTAAAAGCAGTAATTGGGGTAACGAGTGTTAACATGGATTCTTTTATACAAAAAAAAGAAGGGCCAGAACCAGAAGCTTTTGAACCAATATGGGGACGTGAAAATGGCCTATGGCTTCATAGTGATATCAAAAATATGGCATTTTTCTATAACTATGAATTCTTTTATAGTGTTTTAAATGAGGAATAAAATGAAACTTATTATTTATTTTATAATGCTGATTTATCTTTGTGTGTTCGGTGATGTAAAATACAAGGAAGCGTGGAGTGTTGGCAGTGTGACTATAAATTATGGAAAGCCATTGGATAATACCAGTGTTTTCCCTTATCATCCTTCTAGAGAAGAAATTAAAAAGGCGGTGTTAGGGGCTGGTAAGATAGACTTCAAAGTCAAAGTCATGGATGAAGATGGTCGTCCAATAAAACAAGCAAGAGTTGATGCATTTTTGAAGATAAATGGTTTTGGTGCATCGGGATTTAAATATAATGAAAAACATGAATTGACAAATGAAGATGGTATTGCTGAAATCAAAGGTGCATGTGATGGAAATGTTCTTTTTTATGTGAGAAAAGCGGGGTGGCATTCCAGTTGCAGAACAGAATTCTGCTTTATTGACATGAATAATTTTTCTCTTCATGACGGTAAATGGCAGCCATACGGCATGACTCATGAAATCATACTAAGGCCTATTCAGAATCCCATTCCCATGATTCGTCCCCACGGGCTTGATTTGGCTCATGTCTTTCCCAAGACGGGAGACAGCATTGGATTGGATTTGTTCGCCTGCGACTGGGTAGGGCCGTCGAGAAAAGGCGAAACAGTAGATGTCATTTTTACTTATCGTAAAGAGGAAAATTCAAAAGGCTATCGCGAAACATTGACTCTCACTTTTCCGAACAAAGGGGATGGCGTTTATAGGCTGCCTTGCAGGAAATGGTCCACTTTTCAGACCGAATACCACGCATCTACTGATAGCAACCTGTACCAAGACCATCTGGCGTTCCATCGGGAGATTGCATACAAGGCCAGCAGTAGCGGATGGACACCAAATGGGCGCAGTGAAGTCATTGTCGCCAAAAACGATTTAGGTATTGATGACTATCTGATTTTGCGAACTCGAACGCAGCTTGATGAAAACGGACAGGTGGTGTCCTGCCACTATTCCAAGACCACGACTGCAATCGACTTGTTAAAAGGACGGTTTAGAATCGGATGGTTGACGAATCCGACACCTAACGACACGAATCTGGAGGAGGACCCGAACCGCCGTCTTGATCTGTCGGATTTGAAGGAGATGGAGCGGATACGCATTGAGAAGGCGCGGCGGGAGGAGGCCGTGTCCAATGTCGTGTCGGGCTTTGTCGCGGCGGTGAAGGCGGGGCGGAGGGATGAGGCCATGTCCTTCTGTTTCAATCGGACGCAGCTTGCGATGCAGGACATCACGCAATGGCTTGACAGGAATATCCCGCTGTTTGCCGGGGGCGAGATGGACGTGGAGGCGGAGCCGAGACAGTTTATCGCGGAAGAATCGGCCATCGTGCCCGTCCGCTACTGGCGGCCGGACGCTCCTGAAATGTTTGACATCAGGCCCGTATGCATGTATGTGACTGACATTGACAAATGGCTGTTACTGCCGGATTTCGAAAACTGGAAAAACAAGCATTTTATACTCACTACAGGAATGGTCATGGATTTCGAGAGGCTGACGCCTTTGTTCGAGGAATACAGGCGAGAGCGGATGAACCTTCCGAAGCCACCGCCGCCGGCCGCCGATCCGGACGCGGAGCCCCGCAGGAAAGCGGAGGAGGCCCGTAAGGCGGCGGAGAAGGAGGCGGAGCGGAAGGCGGCCGTCGATCCGCCGGAAGGCGCGGCGGTCACGAAAACGCTGTCGGATTTTCTGGATGCGTTGAAGGCTGGCAGGCGGGAGGAGGCGCTTTCCTTCTGGATGCCGGCGGACGCGGGGCAGAAGGAGCGGATCGGACTGTGGCTGGACAAGGCCCTTCCGTTCTTCAAGACCGGCGAGGCGGAGCTGGTGGCGGCGGGCAAGGTGTTCGCGAAGGACGGCGTCGCCATCACGGCCATCCGCAAGTGGCGGAAGGCCGACCCCGAAATATACGGCATTGAAATCGCCTGCATGGTCCGCCGCGACGGCAAATGGCGGCTGATCACGAACTTCGAGGATTTCCGCGACCGGATTAACAAGCTGGACAACGATACATTGAACGTCTTCAACAAACTCGAACAATACTATTGGGACTATAAAAGGGAGCATGTCGAGATTGTCCGCAAGCGGAAGAATGCGCGTTTCTATTAAAGAAGGCGATCAAGAGCCTTGCCGGTTGCGAAAAGGCATTGTCTCAAGGAGGATTGCGTTTTTGCGGAATCGGTCGCTTGGGGAAGCGATCCTTCCAGTTGATGCATAAGTTATTGGTATTGCGAGTTCCGCAAATTATAAAATCATAATCTGCGAAAACGATAAAAAAAATGTCGTTTCCGCAGATTATGATTTTATAATTTGCGGAAACGTGATTTTCAGGCATTGTTTCCGCTTTTGGGATCATCATTTCCCATAGTCTTTCAGCGTTCGTATCTGGAAGCCTTCAAAATAGTGTTTGTAACCGACGCAGTATTTGCCGTCGATGCAGGCGATGGGGCGGAATGGCTCGGGAAGACGCATGAAGCGACGCTCCTTCGGTATCATCGCGGCTCTTTCGCCGAGCAGAATCTGTCCGCTGAAGACGGTGAGCAGCAGATCAAAACGCTGTAGATCATCGTATTTTGATTCGGTTTTCATCACTTCGGACAAATCCAGAACGACCTTCTTGAATGAATCGTCGCCGTAGCGTATCGGTATGTCCGATAGATGTCCGTCGGCTCCCATGAGGTAGATTGGCTGGAAGTTTCCTTCTTTGTTGATTTTGCCGTATCCGAAGTCGCTACAGAGCCAGATTGTGTTGTCGTGCAACGTCATGTGACTGTGGGAAGGTTCGTGGAACGGGAGGTAGTTGGAAACTGCTTTCCATTCACCGGTCTTCCAATGATATGCCCAAAGCTTGACGGTATAGGTCGTACCTATCGGCGGCGGAGGTGATTCATGGAGAAGCAGAAGGATCCGGTCGTTGGCGGGATCGCAGAGAATCTGTTCCATGTAGTATGGACGGTCGATGCCCTGCAACGGCCATTTGACGGAGCGGTCCACGGTGGATGCAAGCAGTTTCTTTTCCTTCGTCCGCACATTGTATTCCAGGAGAGTACTTGGAGCATTTTGTCTTCCATCGAAGGTGAAGAAAAGCCGTTCACCAAAGCCTGTCATGCAATTGCACCAATTCTTGCAGTAGTCTCCGAAGTCGATAATCTCTGGCTTGGAACCGTTTTTCGGGAAGAGATAGACCATCCGCCCATCCGAAGCGACATAAACGTCATCGAGAATCGCACCGAATCGCAAACCGCCGTAGATGCCTGGCATTTTGATTTTTGCGACTTCGGAGGATTGCATGCTGCCGGCGTCTATTTTCAGCAGGAACGCCGTGTTGTTTTCAAATGTCACCACATAGAATGATTCGTTTTCATATCCGATGAAAATCGTTGTGGCGTTTTTCGCTGTCAAGCGGCTTTCCAATGGCGCGTAGATTTCCGCATACGGCGATTCGACGGGTGTCGTGTCGCCTACGGCGGGCTGTATTCCGAACTTCTTTTCCAGTTTTCTTCGTTGATTCCGGAAAAAGTCCTTCATCCGTTTCCGTGGAAATTCATTGAATTTTGGTTTTTTGTCGAATATTTTCTGGCTTTCCTCCTCCATGACAAGCAGTTTATCATAGACCATTTTCGCTGTTTCGGCATCCCATTTTTCAAAGCCGGAAAGCAGTGAAATTTGAAATATGTCAAATTGATTGAACTTTCTGATGGCGAGTTCATTAATTGCCAGTTTTTGCTGGAGAAAATCCGGATCATCACGACTCCATATTGGTGCGCTAAAACCCATGTGTGTTTTTATTCGAGCTCCGTTTTCAATAATCCTCTGGAGTTGTTCATAATAGAATGCCAGATGGTTGGGAAAATCCAATCCCATGTTGCTCTGACGTCCTTCCATATTTGTCCGAAGCTTCATAAGGCCATTCAGCCCCGTGTTTGCCAAAATGACAAGGTTGGAGGAAAGCAGCAGTTCGGAGGCTTTTTGGTAAATTCGGCGGTTTTCAGGAGTCATGTTTTGGGAAAAAGGACTGTGGAGCTGCACTTGAAGATTCAAATCCAGATATGCCTTCTGACGGTTCGACTTGTAGCGCAAGGCTTTGATGTTCGGGTTCGAGACGATAGGGTGGTTGTCCTTGAAGTCCATGTCGCTGAAACGTTCCAGTTCGGGCTGAAGGTCTTTTGCATCCGCAATTAGCTTTTCAAGAGCTGGATAGACAAATTGCTCCCACCAATGGAGATTCCATGGCAGATTGCAGAGCATGTCCAATTCATAGACATACTGGCATCGTGTCTCAAATTTGAATACGGCATCCGGCCAGCGTGGGCCAGGCATGTCCGCCAACGCCAGCAATTCCTTGTCCAACTGCTTCTTTCCCAGTGTGATGCAACGTTCGGTCAGATCCGTGAACGTGTCGATTTGTTTTTGAGACATCCGCTTCATCCGGTATGTGCTCATGCCGCCTAATATTTGGGAGACAATGAATTTCTCGTCCTGCGTAAAACTGCCGTTTTTTTCGGCCAGTTCCGTGCCCAGTTTCATATTGTTCAAAGCGACATCAATGGCGGCGCTGTCTTGCTGAAACGGCATTTTGCCAAATATCTGCATGGTGGAAAGGAAGGCGATGCGCGACAATTCCATTTCATAGTCATTATCCAAGGCGAAGGCGCTTGTTCCGGATGCGATGGCGTCGGTGGCAAGACCATGGCGGATGGCGAACCACGCTTCGTTGATGAAATCGCGGGCCTCGCCGCGTTTGTCTTCCTTCATGGGGGCGGGCAACATCAATGATTCCAGAAACTTGCGGCAGTCTTCCGTCAACGTTTCCGGCTTTGCGAAAGTGGCTTGCGTTTCGCTGATTTGCGTCTTGCCGTCGGGGGAGAAGAACTGTAGTTTTAAGATGATGCCGTTCTTGCCGTCGGAAACGGCGGACGGCTTAAGGATGTTGGTTCCGGCGAATAGTTTGTCGGTCAGCCCTTTTTCCTGTGCGTTGGGTTCGTTGAGCAAAAACAGCAGATGGCGACGCTCCAGCAAAGCCACATTCTTCTTGTTGCAAAGGAGTTGCAGAAACGTTTCCTCCAACTGCCTGGCAAATTTTGTCTGATTGTCCGATAGATGGATCGGAACAAG
>JAEEGF012022513.1_pt1 | contig 13493 bp, 9 predicted proteins | sample 9134171 | NCBI WGS metagenome assembly JAEEGF01 (sample SAMN16246542, study PRJNA631951) | gut metagenome | biome: gut microbiome; feature: rumen; material: AP-attached | host: Bos | place: Iran: Karaj | collected 2018-10
CTTATCGGACTGATGATAACAGCGTCCCTTGTAAATAACGTAGTACTTAGCCAGTTCCTTGGATTATGTCCTTTCCTGGGCGTATCCAAGAAGACAGATACAGCCCTTGGAATGGGCGCAGCATGTATCTTTGTCATCACCATGGCATCCTTTGTCTGCAGCATTATTTACAAGTTTATTCTTGATCCTCTGGATATTTCATACCTCAGGACAATTGTATTTATTCTGGTTATCGCAATGCTGGTACAGTTTGTGGAGATGATACTCAAGAAATATGTGGTATCCCTCTATCAGGCACTTGGAGTATACCTGCCACTTATCACCACCAACTGTGCAGTTCTTGGTGTAGCGATCAACAATGTAACTGACGGTTATACAGTTCTTCAGAGTACAGTATGCGGCTTTGCCACAGCAGTGGGATTCACCATCGCCATCGTGATCCTTGCAGGACTGCGTGAAAAGATGGAGTACAACGACATTCCCAAGCCTTTCAGGGGAATGCCTATGGTTCTTTTGACATCAGGTCTTATGGCAATCGCATTTACAGGTTTTTCTGCTCTGAGATAAAGTGATAGCGCTAGTAACATTACTAATAGGAGATTATTATTATGATAACTGGAATAATCATTGCAACAGCAGTGGTTGCCGGAGCCGGAATCATCATCGGAATAATTCTCGGCGTTGCGGACATGAAGCTGCATGTTGATGTTGATGAAAAAGAACAGGCTATTCTGGAAGCTCTGCCGGGCAACAACTGCGGAGGATGCGGATTCCCCGGATGTTCCGGCTGTGCTGCAGCTATAGCCAAGGGCGAGGCAGCTGTCAATCAGTGTCCTGTGGGCGGAGCTGCTGTAGCCGATACCATTTCAAAGATCATGGGTGTAGAGGCGGGAGCCTCTACCAGAATGGTGGCCTATGTGCACTGCCAGGGCGACTGCGAGAAGGCCAAGACCCAGTATGAATACGTGGGTGAGTCCGATTGCCGCCTTGAAGCGCAGGCTCCCGGCGGTGGAGCCAAGACCTGTTCCTACGGCTGTCTCGGCGGCGGAAGCTGTGTATCCGTATGTCAGTTTGATGCCATACATGTTGTAAACGGAGTGGCAGTAGTGGACAAGGAAGAGTGTAAGGCCTGCGGCAAGTGCGTGGACATCTGCCCAAGGCATCTCATCGATCTTATTCCTTACGAGGCCAGGGAAGTTGTATCCTGCAAGTCCAAGGACATGGGCAAGCTGGTTAACCAGTACTGTTCCATTGGATGTATTGCATGTCACATCTGCGAGAAGAACTGTCCTTCAGGAGCTATTACCGTGGAGGACAATGTGGCACATATCGACCAGGAGAAGTGCACACACTGCGGCACCTGTGTCCAGAAGTGCCCCAAAAAGGCCATCAAGGCTATATAAACCAGGCAGACTCTATGAGAGGGGCTGTCGCTTTAGATGATTTAATCATCTAAAGCGACAGCCCCCTGTGATTTTATAAGAAGCCATGACTTCTTGAACGCAAAAAAGGAAAATGCGTTCAAGAATCCTGCGTTCCGCAGGACACGCCCCTCGCTTTGCGAGGAACTGGTCCAATACGATTCCCGAATTTCTGATGAAATTCAGGAATCTATAATACGAAGTGTGTTGAAAATTATAAAAAAAATATAAAATTTAGTTAATTACTACTTAAATAACCGAAAATTGACAAAATACGACCCGAATATGATGGGTCGTATGATGGTATATGTTTTATTGTAAGTGAAAGATTATGGATTAACATGCCATAACTACAGGTTATGAGAGGGATAATGTTATGAAGAAACTTGACAAGCAGGTCATCGGAGCACTTGCTGTAGGAGCATTTGCAGGAATAATGCTCAATCCGGTTACAGCCCATGCTGAAGATGCTCAGACTCCTGATGAAGAAAATAAAGAGATCACTGAGACTCCCCAGCAGAGTGAATCTTCAGATAAAGAGGAAAATACAGCTGATAACAGCGATGAACCGTCTGAACTTGGGCAGGAATGCCTTGACGAGAGTAGTGAGGCTGGGAAGGCTATTTCTGATGCGGCAGAAGCTGTTCAGGATGCTTCAGAAGGCGAAGAGGGGTACGATGAGGCAGCACAGTCCCTTGAGGACGCAGGCAAAGCTATAGACGGAGTCGAAGATAAGATCGACAACGGAGACTATTTAAATAACATCGCAGAAGAGGAACTGGATATTATTATCGGTGGAGATTCTACCGCAGATTCAAAAGCCAATGAGGCAGACGGGCTCTATAAAGATGTTACCCAAACGGCTTCAGAAGCCAGCAAAGCGCTTGAAACAATAGATGCCGAAAAGGATTCGTATAATGACGCAGATCAGATTGTAAGAGATGCCCAAAAGGCTATAAATAATGCTAAAACTGATCTGGAAACTGCAAATGCACGCCTTGAGGAGGCTAAGAAGGCCTATGAAAAGGCCTGTGATGCCATGGCTAACCTTGATATAGACGCAGCAGCAGCTCATGAGCAGCTTGAGCTTGCAAGGCAGATGCTGGCGGCAGCCGAAGAGGATCTGTCAAAAGCTCAGAATACCCTGACAGAGAAACAGGCACAGAAAGACAAGGCTCTTTCTGACCTTGAGAATGAGCTCAAGGACCTTGAGAATACTACTCCTGTGGAGCTTGAGAGAAAAGAGACAGTCATTACCGTCAAGGATGCTGTGGAAGAGGGCTATTATTCTGATGAAGACGGCCATAAGTATGAGGCCAAAGAGACTGATATCGCTAAATCTGTCAAAAAGAAGGACGGAACTGAAGTTTTATATGTAGCAGATACTCAGGATGAGGATTCGGTTATTTCTCATAAGGAACCCAACGGTGACCCTTATTCAGCTGATGCTGAACAGGGCTTTGAAAACAGGATAATTGATGATACAGAAGTAGAAAATGACTATTTTGTATATCAGGGATTTGATCATTTCAAAGACAAAGATCCATTTGCCATAGAGCATACAGTCGCGGCACAGTATCAGAAATACCGTGTGCGTGTTGTGTATGAACGGGCATATAACGAGGGATTTGCACCTAACGAGGAGCAGGCATACCAATGTGGAGAGGACTATGCCAAGAGGATGCTTGAAAGACTTCGTAAAGAAAATCCCGATTCAATCATCGAGCTTCAGGCTATTAAGCCCTACTTATATCCAAGCTATGTAGAGAAATATGAATGCATGGTTGTTGTAAAGATTCTGACCAAGGTCAAAAATCCCAATGGTACAGATTACACATTCGTAGGCCCTAAAGAATCTACCAGGTATAAGGTTACCAAATATATCTATAATCCCGGAGAAGAAGCTCAGACTGAGACGAGAGTCGAGTATGTAAGACCTGAGGGCCAGGATGGGCCCACAGCCCAGGAACTCCGGCAGGCAATTGACGAGAAGACAGAAAAGATTGCAGATGCAAAGGTTGCACTGGATAAAGCTCAAAAGGCCAAGGCTGATTATGACACTGCGCTTGAAAAAGTAAAGAAGGCCAGGGAGAAAGTGGAAGAGCTGGAGGAGAAGGCAGTTTCACCTGACGATATCGATAAGGCTCTTAATGAACACCGCATTGCCCTAAGTGCTCTTGAACTGGCTCAGGAGGATAAGGTTGCAGCAGACAAAGCTCTTGAAGAGGCCGATAAGGCTCTTTCAGGTGCAAGGGAAAAGCTAAAGATTATTCAGAATCGTGAGGAGAATGAGAAGCCAAAGGCTGGCGATGATGGCAAGACCATTGACGACGGTGGTAAGACCATTGATGATGGCGGAGAAGCCATTGATGATAAGGACGAAAAGACACCTGAGGATGACAAGACCATCGATGATGATTCTGACAGCAAAGAATCTGATGATGATAAGAAGGCAGATGAGGATGACTCATCCAAGAAGGACAAAGATTCCAAGAAGGGCAGATCTTCAAGGCGTGGTGCTGCTTCAGACGATGGCGAATCAGATGGCGGCGATGGTACTTCCGTTGAGGATAGCGGCTCTGACACAGGGGTTCCTGCAGAAGGAATCTCTTCCTATACCAGCCTTATAAGTGTTGATACTTCAAGACCCGGGGCTACGGTTCTTGGTGCCAGCAGGAAAGCGGAGTTTAAGCGTATGGCTGAGAGGCTTTCCGAGGAGGCACTTGCCCTCAGGGATAAGGAACAGAAGGGCAATTCAGAGAATGCGGTAAAGACCGGTTCAAAGCTGCAGGCTTCTGTTGCTGATGCATCAAAGAGTCTTGCTTCTGCAAAAGATTCTGCGACTGGTAAGAAAGCTTCAAAGGCTTCCAATAAAAAGATCAAAGAAGAAGCAGCATCAATCTCCGGACGTTCGGCTGCAGACAAGGGAAGGATACCAATTACTCTTGGACTTCTTTTTGCCGGAATTGCAGGTGTTTCCGCTGAAGAAGTGACCGCCAGACGCAGGGAAAAGAGCAGGAAAACAAAAAAATAAAAAAATTTTGAAAAAGTACTTGCATTTCTTTTGATTATGTACTATTATAAACAAGTCGTCGCGATACGGCGACTTGATAAGCCTCGTTGGTCAAGCGGTTAAGACGCTGCCCTCTCACGGCAGAATCAGCGGTTCGATTCCGCTACGAGGTACTAGCTATTATGAATAGCCCAACCCGAGAAGCTAGAATACATAAGTATTCTGGCTTTTTTTTATGCGACAGATCTCTAAAAAAGAAAGGTAACCTCATGGTAACCTCCGTATGTCTAGAAGGGTATTGCTTTCGCTATTTGTTCAGATTTGTGCTGATCATTTTTGCGGGAATAATAGTAATACTTGCGCGTCGTTGTTATATCAGAGAGACCCATCTGTTCCATGACAAGAGAATCTTCAATCCCAGAATCCAGCAGAATTGTTCCGTATGTTTTTCTGATCTTGTGCATAGATCTCCTTGGGATTCCACAAGTATCACAGGCTTTATAGAGTCTGTCGTTGAATGTAAAAAAAGCTTATGATCCGAATATAACTGTAAAAATAACTTATTATGAATAGTCAGATAGGAAAAACGCCATTGGAAGTGTCAATGAAATGTTCAACGCTCGCCACCGAATTAGTTGACCACCAATCCTCTTGTTATGGGGCGTCGCAACAGCAACATTTATAGTTTATGGAAGGCGATTATGTCTAAATTGATTGTTGGAAAAAATGACTTAGCCACCCTTTATCCAAAATTAGCAAAAGAATGGCATCCAAGTAAGAACGGGGATTTAACACCTGAAAGTGTTTTACCTAATAGCAACAAGAAAGTGTGGTGGTTATTACCATATGATGATCCCATTACAGGTAAACATGGATGTTTTTCTTTTATATTATAAATTACTGCAGGTAATCTATGGGTGAATGTGAAGATGTTTATAAAAGTTTTATGATTATGTTCCTTTGGTTTCTATGGCGGTGGAAAACACTGAGACTATGTGATAAGATGTAGCAGGTTAAAAATGGCTTTAGGACAAATTTACAGAAAAAATCAAGTTTTAAAAAGGAAAATCGATGAACAATACTAGAATAACAAAACTGAACACTGTGATCTGTAAGGCGTTCTTTGTGTGCTGGATTATTTGTATGGTGGTGTTATCTCCTGGAGTTTATGAATATCTTCCGTATAAGCATATACCAATGTTTTTGGCGTTTGTATGTGCAGTTATTTCTTGTCTAACATATAGGTTTATTCAGCCTAAAATCGAGAACTGGAGCAGGTTTAAGTATACTTTTGTTTTTGCACTATTGGTAATTGTTTCGCTGATTCTCCTGCTGTATTCCGGAAAAATTCTGTTGACAAGACCGATCAATGATCAGGGTACAGTTTACTATTCTGCAGTTGAAGTTATTCAAAACGGATCAGTTTCGAGAGAGATCAACGAGTATTCCTGCTGCTCATGGAGTACGCATACATCAAATAATGAGTATTTTTTGATTTATCCCAGATCACTTTTTCTTGTGGCATATTTATATCCGTATCTAAAGGCAATATCATCGTTGCTTGGGGTTGACTTGTATTCCCAGGCAGGGTTGTATTCAGCAGTTGTTTTTAACTGTATTCATATAGCTGTAAGTAATGCTGCGATTTCATTGGCGGTTCAAAAGATCCGTGGGAAGGCTGCAGGAATAAGTTGTTTTGTATTATCGCTTTTCTTTCTTCCAAATCACCTGAATACATTTAAAGTGTACTCCGATACATTGTCCATGCCATATATGTCTCTTGCATTTTTGGCGCTTATATGCGGGAAAAAATCTTCTAATCGATGGTACATGGTATTGAGCGGTGCTTTCATCGCGCTGTCGATTTTGATAAAGGGAAGCGCATGGGTGCTTTTTGTGGCAGCTATCGTTTATCTTGCGTTTAATTCGGATTATTCGGAGAAAGGTAAACTAACTGTAATGCTTTCCAAAGTGGCAGTTATATGTGTGACAGTATTTGCGATTATTAACTTATGGAATGTTTTTTATTCTAATTGTTACTGGATTGACAAAGCAATGGCAGACAGATACGAGCTGCCCACAATGCATTGGATAATGATGGCTTCAGAGGGAAATGGTGGATACCGACAGATGGCGCTTGATTATTCCTTGAGCTATGAAACAAAGGAAGCACGAGCCCGGGCTGATAAAGACAAATTTATTGAAGTTGTTCAGAGTCATGGGTCTTTTCTTGCGTTCATGAAAGAACATGTCTATAAGAAAATCTGTGATTCATTGGCGGATGGCAGGTATTATCAGCAGGTGCACATGGATCGATCATTCATGGAAGACGAAATGCCGGGAAGGATCCTTAATTGTGCCGGCGAGTATTACAATGTGTTGGTTCGACTCCTGACCGGAGGATTACTCTTTATATACATTGGATTGTTTGTGGCTACAATACTTGCCATAAAGAAACCGCTTGTTGATGAAATCTTTCTGATAGATATCATATTCTTTGGGCTTCTTATATTTTTCTGCTTCTGGGAGTTTAAGTCCAGATACCTAATGAATTTTACTCCGTTGTATCTGGCGGCAATAGTGCTTGCAGCAGACGATTTCAATTCAGAAGTAATCAACGCATTAATTAAACGCTTTGTTAAATAACGCTTGAAACAGACGGCCGGAACACTTAAGTGTTCCGGTTTAATAGCGCCGAGTTGTGGCTATGTCTGAGTGCCCCATCTGCTCCATTACAAGAGAATCTTCTATGTCGGAGTCTAAAAGCAAGGTTCCATAAGTCTTACGGATCTTATGCATTGATCTTCTGGGTAAATCACAAGCATCACAGGCTTTATAAAGTCTGTCGTTAAATGTGTTTGTGTAAATTTTTCTGCCACCGACTTGCATCATGAATTCATTACCAGGATTAAGCTTGCGAATATGCTTGATGGTTTCTTGTGCTGATGGCGAGAGATAAATATATCTGTCACCTGCTTCTGTTTTGGTGTATTCAACTATTTCATGAGTGAATTTCCCGGTAACATAGTCCTTATGCTTGATTTCCTGACGATGTACATGAAGCTTATTGTCTTCAAGGTATTCTTCATGTTGATAATAAGAGAGATAGGAACTCTTGCTTAAAATATAATCAATATAGTCTTTTGCGGGGCATTCTGGGATGTTTTTGTAAATGCACTCGAGTTTCTTCAAAATATAAAAAGGAGAATTTTCAAAGTTTTCATTCAAGTCTATACGATTGATGATTTTTTTATCAGCTTGCCGCGCTCAATTTTTAAATAGTCCATAATGGCGTTAACTGTAGCATCTCTAACAGTTTTTCCGGCAATAACATCATCAACATCACTAATAGTGACATAGGGAGAATTGATGGTGCAGACAAGATCAGATTTGCTTAAACCTTCTTCTTTGAGATACAAACTTACAATTAGTCCAAAATCATTAATGTCATAGTAAATCATAGTATACTCCTTTCTCTTTGCATGCTTTCTATATCTTGTGTCACTCTTGTGTAGAGCTCATAAGACATAACGATTACACTAATGTCATCATCAGCTAACCTAACCGGATTGCCATATTCTCTAAAGAAAGATTCCCCTTCAAAGTGCTCAAGAAATTCTTACTTGGTTATTGTTAATAATCTTGAATAGCTCATGCTATTGCTCAAAAGCTATTTACAAAGCACATCCATTTTGATAAAGTATCCTTCGCAGCAATTCAAAGCTGTGGTTATTTCGATTAGAATAATCAACTTTCCGAGTGCGATGTTAAGCCTTTGGATTTACAAACTATTTGATTATTTTTGTTTAAACAGGGTAGATGCTCTTCAACTTATCCTTTCTTAAGATTTTTGTTTTTGAGGTAACCTGGGGTAAACCTCATTTTTAGTCATGAAACTCAGATTTTATGCGGCTTGTAACACTTTTACCCTTCGTTCGATTCCGCTACGAGGTATTCTGTTTTATAACAGCCCAACCCGAGAAGTTCAGAACATATTTGTGTTTTGAACTTTTTTTGTTGCCCAAGAACGGCAAGCGAATGGATGCTTGCATACAAATGTGCGGGTAAGCTTCTCTTTTGACCCTGACAAGAATGAGTGTTATACTCAATATATCAGAGATGAATTTGGGAGATAACGTTTATGGCCTCATCAATAGCAACTCATGTAACTGAGAATATTGAAAGAGCTATTCAAAACGGATGGATCAGGGTTTACTATCAGCCTGTCGTCCGTTCTCTTACTGAGCAATTATGCGGTGCCGAGTCCCTTGCCAGATGGATAGATCCGGAGCTTGGCTTTTTGGCTCCCGATAAGTTTATAGGCGCTCTTGAGGAGAGCGGGCAGATACACAAGCTCGATATGTTCATGGTGGAGCAGGTGTGCAGTGACATTTCTGACAGACTTAAAAAAGGACTTCCTACAGTTCCTGTATCAGTCAATTTTTCCAGACTTGATTTCGAGGCAGTTGACATGCTTGGTGAGATCGAAGGTCTGGTCCGTAAATATGACATTCCCAGAGATTATCTGCATATAGAAGTTACGGAGAGTATGATTGTCTCAGACAAGGATCTGATGACAAAGATCATAGAGGATTTCAGAAACGCCGGTTATGAGGTGTGGATGGATGATTTTGGAAGCGGATATTCTTCCCTGAATCTTCTTAAGGACTATTCTTTTGACACCCTTAAACTGGACATGCTTTTCCTTAGCAATTTTACTGACAAGTCCAAGGCCATTATGACCTCGACCATCACCATGGCCAAGGATATAGAAATGATGACCCTGGCGGAGGGAGCCGAGACCAGAGAGCAGGTGGACTTCCTTAAAGGTATAGGCTGTGATAAGCTTCAGGGCTACTTCTATGGAAAGCCGCTTCCTATCGATGAGTTTTTTGAGCATATTAACAACAGCAACATAGAGATAGAAGAGCGCAGATGGAGGCACTACTACGATGTGGCCAGTAGATGTGCCAGAGCTACTGATGAGCCCTTAGAAATTGTGGAAGATGATGGCGTCAATTTCAGGACGCTCTTCATGAATGAGCCCTACAAGCGCGAGATTTTTACAGAGAGCTATTCAATTGAAGAGGCGGACAGGCTGATCTACAATACACCGTCAGCTCTTTTGAAAAAATACAGGGAATTTGCCGGAATCCTGGAGAACACCAGAAATGTGGAGACCTTCTACTATACCAATAACGGCAATATCTTAAGGTTTGTTGCCCAGGCCGTGGCAGAGAATGAGGGCAGGTATATCATAAAAGGCTCTATACACAATATCTCCTCTGACAAGTCCCTGAGTAAGCGCAACAGTGTTGACTCACGTCTTAAGGAGCTCAATCACCTGTTTGAGCAGATCCTGCAGATCAATCCTTCCAATAACACTGTGATACCGTTATTGGGCAGGATAACCTACAATCTTCACTGGGATCCAAAGAATACTTCCCTGGATGAGATGTTTGAACGTGTTGGAAAAGAGCTTATCTCCAGTGCTGATTATCAGAGATATAAGGAATTCGGCGATTTTACTACCATGAAGGAGAGGGTGGCAGCCACAGAGGACGGATATATCGAAGATCTGTTCCGGATGAAGGACCCTGATGGATCCTATAACTGGAAGGTAGTATACATAATGGTGGTTCCTGGAACCGGTGGAAAAGAGTTCCTGGTCTGCAAAAAGAAAATCCCGGGCTATGCTAAAAGTACCCTGACCGATAGCAGAGGAATGTTCAAGTTTGAGGACTACGGCCTTGATTCTGATAATGCTGACAGCTATATCAGGCTGTTCAAGAATTTTGTGGCAAACTCCTCCATTAAATTTTTCTGGAAGGACAGGGACAGGAGGATCACGGGTGTAAGTCAGGCATATCTGAATTACTTCGAGATCAGTTCATTTGAAATGCTCAGGGGCAAAAAAGCTGAGGAAACCCCTTGGATAGTTGACAAGAAGATGGTTATTGAAGAGGAAGAGGAGATACTTCGCTCAGGAACCAAGGTTGAAAACGCTCCGTCCCAGTGCATAATTAACGGCGTTATCCACAACATGATCATCAATAAATCGCCTATTTATTCTGATGGGAAGATCGTGGGAATAATGGGCTACATCATCGATATCGGTGAAGAGCTTAACAGAATGGACGATCTGTACAATATAGAAAAGATCGACAAGATAACAGGTCTTATGACTATCAGGGCATTTCTTAACGTCTTTGTGGACTACTCTGTACAGAGGCAGAGTAAGGGAATTGATTACGGCATGATCATATTAAGAGAAGTCAATCATGACAGAATAGTTGATTACTTTGGTGAGGCCTTTGGCAATAAGGTCCTCAAAGCCATGGCCGATGAGATGTTGTCTTTGACAGGACAGAGCTGCCTGATAGCCAGGGTGAAGGATGCAGACTTTGGGATTCTGACACACCTGAGCGAGCAGGAGGATCTTGATATCTTAGCTTCTCAGTTAAAAGAGAAGATCGAGAGCGTAAGGGAGGTGGACGGCTGCAGCATAACGCTCAATATACACACCTCAGCGCTGGTCATTGGAACTGAAGGAACTACAGACGAAAACCTATATTCAAAAGTACTGAGCGGTCTTAGCTGACCGCTCTTTTATTTCTTGAAAAAAATGATCAGCGGGTTCTATAATCAGGATAATAATACATCTGAATAACGAAATCTTTGTGAGGTGTGTATGGACGGATTAAATAAGAGTGGAAATGTAACTTTAAAATGGCTGGGCCAGATGGGCTTTCTTATAGAAGCTGATAATTGCAGGCTTTGTATTGATTATTATGCAACTCCTGATGACCATAGACAGACTCCTCCTCCGATTCCTGTCGAAGAATTAAAAGATGTTGATGTGTTTGTCGGCACCCATGATCATCTGGATCACATAGATCATGAGGCGTGGAAGATCTGGGCAAAAACAAATCCGGGCGCCAGGTTCGTATTTCCGGTGGCACATATGAACAAGGTTGCAGCTGATGGAGTTAATGCTGACAATCTGGTGGGATTAAATGACGGAGAATCTGTAAAAGCAGGCCCGTTCACAATCCACGCTATTGCGGCATCACATGAATTTTTGGATCAGGATCAGGTCACGGGTTTTTATCCATACCTGCAATATGTCATTGAAATTGGGGATGTCAAGATACATCACGCCGGGGATACGGTGCGTTATGAAGGAATGATGCCCAAAATCAGATCCTTCGGAAGGATAAATGCCCAGATCCTGCCAATAAACGGGCGGGATGCTAAGCGCTATCGCCGGAACTGCATTGGAAACATGACATATCAGGAGGCGGCTGATTTTGCCGGAGAGATCGGCCCCGGAATAGTAATACCGGGTCACTGGGATATGTTTGCAGATAACAGCGGGGATCCGGAGGCTTTTGCTGATTATCTTGATGTGAAATATGATGGAAGAATCAAATGCTTAAAACCCAGAGTCATGGAGGAGATAACCATCGCCTGACATATTGTGGGATAGCATGGCGATAATAGAACACTATGCCGTTTGCGACGATGGCAGATGTGCGATTACAAAGGGAGAAAAAGAGATGCTAAAGGACAGAACTCTTAAGAGTCTATTGGAAGATCCGCTGATTTCAGAGATTTCCAAAGATGCTATCAGTAAATGGGATTTGTCAAAAGAGGAATTTTATGACTGGAGCCTGGAGGACATAGGAGAAAAGGTGGGATGGCGCAACATGGCACCAGGCTTTGAAAGACTCCTGGATGTAGCTTCCCGCAGACAGTACTACTACAATATTTACTCTGAAGCAGAGCGGGATGACGATCCTGAAAAGAAAAATATAAATGTTGTTTACCTGCCATCGGATGATGCAGCGGCTGCAGACAGGCCGTTCATTCTTCTGGTACCGGGAGGGGGATTTATTAATGTCTGGAGTCTGACGGAGGGCTGGCCCGTGGCTGCCCGTTTTAACAAGAAGGGATATAACGTTTTTGTTCTGACATATCGGGTCAGTGTGGATAAAGCAGCAGTAAAGTCAATGGAGGATGTCGCAAGGGCGCTCAAACTCATAAAATCCCGCAGGGAGGAGTTTGGCGTTGATCCTGACAGATATATTACCTGTGGCTTTTCGGCAGGCGGGTATGTGATATGTCTCTGGAACACTGATAAGGGCTACAGAAAGTATGGCCTTTCCAAACCGGAGACTTGTTTCCCTATATATCCCGTAACATCCTACCGGGTTATCAGTGAAAGCAAATGGGATATCGGCGAAAGCAAGGAGGCATATGCTCTTTCAACTGTTGGGTGCAGTATGGAAGAGGCTTGCAACAGCAGTTTTGAGGTTCCGCTCCATGTAGAAGGCTTTCCGCCCACTGCTATCTTTGTGGCGGCAGAGGATGAACTGGTTGACACGAATCATTCCAGAAACCTTGCTTCAGCGTTAGAAGCGGAAGGCATTAAGGTAAGGCTTGAAATAGGTCCTACCGGTGGACATGGATTTGCCGATGGTGATGGAATGAGCATGGAAGGCTGGCCTGAGAGAGCAATTGAGTTTTATGAAAATTGCTGATAGTTGGACAAAGGCAGAGAAATCCCATGAATAACCTTAGACAAAAACATACAGAAAAAAATTTAAAAAAAATTGAAAAATGTTGTTGACATACATTAGGGGCAGTGATATAGTTACATACGTTGCTGCTGCAGCAAAGAAACACAGAAAAAGCTGCAAACGCAGTACTGGAGCGGATTTCAGGCTCCAAGCACCTTGACAAATAAACAGTAATGCAACCCTGAAAAGTTCTTAAGAGAATTATTCAGAAACAACAAACCAAAAGTAAAACGGACAGAACAACAAAGCACAGCTTAGAGTTCTGAACGGGAAACGAACTATTTAGCAGTGTTTGCTAAGCTCGAGAATACCTCGCTAAGCAAACTGTGCATAGGTAAAATGGTCCGAAACCAGAGAACGGTTTCGGATTTTACTCTAAAACGTGAGAGTTCGATCCTGGCTCAGGATGAACGCTGGCGGCGTGCCTAACACATGCAAGTCGAACGGAGATTAGACGCTGATGAGGCTTCGGCGGAT
>JAEEGF010746323.1_pt1 | contig 13492 bp, 10 predicted proteins | sample 9134171 | NCBI WGS metagenome assembly JAEEGF01 (sample SAMN16246542, study PRJNA631951) | gut metagenome | biome: gut microbiome; feature: rumen; material: AP-attached | host: Bos | place: Iran: Karaj | collected 2018-10
GTTGCACACGATCCTTGAACGTATTTGCCAGAATAGCAAACGAATAATCTTCCACCCTTTTATCCGTATGCAACGAGTCATACGTCCTGTTAGTCCCTTTCAGCACCAGTCTTACCATCTGTTCACCAGTTGCCGGCAAACTCTCGTCGCCATTGCGCACAAAAGCCACACGCTGACCGTCACCAACGTAATAATACGGAGTATACAAGCCCTCCTTCACCTTCAGTTGCAGCACATGCTTCCCCTCCTGTTCTAGCGGAATCATCTCCACATCCGGTAGCGGGTCCATATAATCACGAATCTTCATGCTGATGGTTTCCGTTACTTGCTGAATATCCTCCAGCCCCTTAACGTTGCCATCATTGTCCACTCCAAAGAACAGCGAGCCACCCAAAGTATTGGCAAAAGCACTCACGCTCTTCAGCCAACTTTTCGGTCTGCTTTCCTCCAGCATCACCTTAAAGTCGTATGCCGTGCACTCCGATATCAAGAGTTTAAATTCAGTATTATTCTTTATCTCTACCATATACAACGATATGAATTGCTTTTGCTCTGCAAAAATAACAATTATATTTTACAAAATTGTCTATTTACCGAAAAATCCTCCATTTAGACATAATCTTTAACTTTTATGCACAAAAAAACTGCAACTTCTCAACCTGCGTCATGCTTAAAATATGTTAGGTCATTGTTTAATCCCCACCCTCATTCCCCAGTCTGAAAGAGATTTGCAATCACATTCAGACTGCCAAAAGCGGTGTCCATCCGATTATCATCCGATGGCATTTCTTTATGATCCCCGTGATGCTGGAGAATCAAGACCTTCGTCCTCGTCTATCGCCAAGACCTACGTCCCTTGCTTCTCCATCATCACTCCCCACCCACCCCTATAAAAAGCGGTTGGGTCATTTCTTTTTCTTGGGGTTTTCCACCCCATACCCCGGAGTGTGTTTTCAAAAGTATAAAGATTATAGGTTAACTTTTCAATGCGACAGCCAATAAAAAAAATCCCGGCCCTGTGATGGGTCGAGGTTAGAGTCCCTTACCAAGGGACGGCCTATGCAGGGATGATAAAAATATCAAGCCGGACCTTTGATGGTCCCAGCTTACCTTAATGTAAGAGCGACAGGAGGAGCGGTTGCATCCCCCTTTGAAGGGGGCCTTGGGGGTAACAGTCTTCTTTGGTTCTTTTTCTTCTGCTGTCAGAAGAAATGAACACCCCCCCTTTGGTTCTTTCCCCCAAAAGAACAACCCTCAAAGGTCAACATACGCCTGTTAATGCTTGCCAGTTCAAGACACGAAAAATCCCCACACCGTTCCGTTCAACAGAATCGATGTGGAGATTTTTATACATCAGCCATCAACAATCTTCCCTCTTACTCTTTCCATTTTCTCCCCTCGGGGAGACTGAGAGGGGGTCCCTACTCATACTGATTCTTCCGTCTATACTGTTCCGTCATTTCCAGAAGTTTTCTAAACTTCTCCACCCTTTCTGGCTTCATCTTACCAGCATTAAGAACTTTTCTATTCGCCTTCAGCCAGTTTAGGTAGTCATGCTCCTCTATCCGATGCTTCGACGGATTCCGTTTGTTGGTACCAATAAACGTCACCACCTCATTGTACCTCGTCAACCATCTCTCTTCTTGCGTCATACATATTATCTGTCTCCTTCACATATTCGACAAACTCCAATCCATACTGAGTAACATAATACTCATTCGTATAATACAGCGTTCCATCATCCTGTCCCATATCAAGCCTCGGAATCCGTACTACAACACCGACCCCAAGCAAGTAATCTGCATATAGGCTGAATGTCCTGTCATCAACACCCAAAAGTTTCAGTTCATCATCAGAGCCCTTCCATCCTTCATTATTTTCGTCATCTGCCGTCAAGTGTCTAGATCTCATACGAAGCAGAAATTCAAATAGCTTCTCGTCTATCTTATCAATAGTTTCATCAAAAAAGTACTTCCTATTATCGTTCTCATCAGCATTTCCTATCAGGGTTGAATTCACTATGATATTGGCAAAGAGCTTCAACTTCTCTTTGCGTAAGTCCAACGCTACTTTCACCAAAGTCTTATGCAAGAAATTCAAGAAATCCACAGTTCTCATATATTCTTTGTCAACCCGATGTTCTAACCGCCAAAGTTTCGTGTTCACGTCCACTAACACATCCTGCATGAACCGATGAGCCTCCTTATTCTTTATCGATGCTCTTGCAGCCAGTGCATTTCCAAGTGCCGGAAACATGTTGCAAATTGCGAAATCCTCTATCATGGCCATCTGGTCATTATCCTCCATAGATTTATCTTCCTGTGTCATTATATTCAATAATTCTTTTACGGACTTACAACTTTTTCCAAATGACCTCCTTAATTTCTTTCCCCCACGGAACGGATTCACAATACTCTTTGAGCTTCTTTTTCGCCATTTCATTCTTAAGAATGTCATCATACAATTCTTCAGAAACGTATCCCATCCATCTACAGTCAATATTCTCAAAATCAACCCATTCCAAAGGATTTAATGCAAATCTCAGACACGGTATCTCATTTGCAAGGTTCTCAATGCAACCTTTTAAGTCTGCATAATCTTCATTGGCAAAATTGTAGTAATTTGCGAGTAATGATACAAAGTTTTCACGTTCATACGGATTCTGGTCCTCATAAAGATTGGATTTGAACTTGTCAAAAATTTCTATGGTGAGCAACTTTTCCTTTGTAAAACTTTGAGCCAAAGCAATATCATACAGTGTTTTAGCATTGTCAAGAATCCATTCTTTCAATGGTAAAGACATTTGATTTCCTGTGGCATGCAGCACAGCTGCTGCGACTCTTACACTTCCTTGGAATTCAACCCCTCTCATTACCCTTCTCTCATCCCACTCTTTACCCAGATTCCTCGTGGAATCAGAAATCGCCATGACAAAGTCAATGATGTCGCCGTCATGGCAAACACTTTCAAGTGACTCATAGAGCAAAACTTGAGCAGCGTCTGAACAAGGTGCGTATGACTGGAAATATGCCACAATATCTTTCATTCTGTCTACGAGATGGGAACTTCTCCATAGACGAGCTATAACCATGTCAAGATGTTCTATCTCAGGCATATCCGCGATATGTGGTATTATCAAAAGAATATTTTGAAGCCAATTCATCAGGACATGCTCCTTCAATGGGAGTTTTCCATAACTTCCCATATCCTCTGTTGTCAAAAACAAGTTCTCGACATTACGTTTCAAATCATTTATGAAATCTTTTGTAACGGGAAATTTCTTGTTTTTAACGACATCACTTATCAACTCTTTAAAGACCTTTGGTGTAAGCTTGAATAGTATAACGTATAATGACAGTTCATTAAGAGCATCAAGCTTACTTTGAGGACCGTCAGCTGGTGTTAGCACACTATCAAGCATTGACCTTACTACGGTTGAATAGAATTGTGTGCCAATAGCATTATTGTCGGTAACAAGAAAATTATCAACACAGAAGTCAAAGAAATACACAAAGTTTGTAAATACCTTCTTGATATTCGAGTTCATCGACCATCCTGTTCGTTCTTCTGCACGTTGTCTTTGCTGTGCAATTTTCCCAGAGGTGTTCGAAGTGACAATAAGCGCATCAGATAGCTGATGATGGTAAATTAGGTCTGAAAACAACATATGAACACACTCTGAAAGCGGAAGCATGTTCAACTCCTTCGTCAGATCACACCTGTAATAGAAACGCTTAATATTTTCACAATCCATATCTTTCCTGTCCTGTATGCTTCTTATTGCAGGCCATGCAACAGAGTGCTTATTATACAGGCATATAAAGAACAACGTATATTTTCTGCGTTTCCACATTTCGGGGGCCAACATGGAATACATCTCATAAGCTTCATAATAATACCCAGACAAAAACAACACATATGGAAGTTCTAAATCCTCAATGTTATAGGCAAGGCTTCTTCCCCTTAAAGATTTTATCCTATGTTTTAGGTTATTGATGTCCATTTGGAAATAAGCCTGAACAGCTGATGGTTTCGAGTACTTTGAACGCCTCCGACCTGAACACAGACTATAAATGCTCGTATTATTGATACTACTCACGTCATTGTCCAAGAGGATATGTCTCAATTGCTGTAGTTTGTTACCGTACTTCCTCCAAAGTCGTATGATGCTTTTCCTAGAAGAAAAAAGCGTTAAGAATTCATCCTTGTATATATCTGGCAAGTCTAAATTACGACCTTCGAAATGGAATCCTTTACGCATATCCTTAGGAAATGCGTACTTTATGTAATGGCCTGACACTGTCAGACCTTCTACTTGATTATCAAAGAAATCAATTAAAAGATCTATCAGCTGGCACGATTCCCGATAGTCTCTCAATATTACCAGTTGACTTACCAATGTCCTACCGCGTTCACTTAAGAAATGGTCTGGATGTGGGTCTAATTTCAATATACCAATAACTTCCTGCGCTATGGACGGCGTAATTGACAACACATTGACACCCTTTGCCTTGAGATTGTTCAGTTCAACTGGCGAAGGTGTGTCCTGAGTCAGTAGAAACGCCTTCTGCATTTTGGGGCCCAGTTCACTTTGTACCTCACGCAATATATATCGTAGGTTAATGTCGCTGAAGGAGAAGCCAATGAACAAGACAACTTTCGATACGAACTGAGAAACCACAAACGATCTTATCAAAGGGAAATTACGTGAATAGTCGTAATAATCGTTTTCGGTCAGAACGATATTCTCACTATCCAGGTCACCATGCATCTTCACCAAAAGCCGTTCACCATGATTCTGTGGCAGGTCACTGTCTTTACTGACCACCCAGAATTGCTGGTTCTTTCTCAATGTTGCTTCTTCAAGCAATGTATCGTAGTTGGTTGTTATGATACAATTTGGATCAAGTTCCAAAATGGCATCGTGGATAGCATTAGGACAAGTAATGTCTTGCAGCAAATGTTTTCTCACACTCGCATAATATGCCTTCTCATCACACGTTTCCTTTACCAACTGGGCCAATTGTAGGTTGTCGTATTTTGCTTGTATCTCTTGCGGCAAAACATTAGCCATCCTATCAACTAGACCATTCCACAATGGTACTCCCGCATCACAAGAGGCACCTGCTCCTACAAAAGCTACAAGGCGGTTTTGTTGAGAGGCCTCCTGTATCTCCTTTATATATGATATTGTCAGATTGTCAAGCATAATAATTCCTGTGTGCGGGGTTATACGTTTTTTGGTTCAACAGCTTTTAATGTCTTGCTATATTCACTTAACACATATTTCGCATATATACAATTTCTGTGATACCAATAAATGCCTAGTATCAGCAACATCACTGTCATTCCCCAAAATTCCATAGAAAACAAACCACTGTAAAATGCTGTAAAAACTACAAGTAGAAACTGACTTCCCATAATATTACGTGCCATGATGGATGTATCATGAAACATTTCAACCTTCTGTCTTTCAATTGTCTGCTTAGCTTTCTGAAGAGCATTACCAGCCTTGACGTTGGTAATGGTTCCATCTATTGCCAGTTCCTTCTTGATATTTTCCAAGTTGCTGACAACATATATCTTGCTATTCATCAAAACAACTTTGGATGGTCTTCTCACTCCAACGACATACAGCAGTCTCTCGCCAAATGCCATGATACACTCTATCACATAACCTGCGACGAATCCCAGAAATGGTAGTAGCAACACCACCACATTAGATGCTCCTTTCAGTACGTCAATAATCGTTAACTGGTCGTTTGAATCTATTTCATTCCAACCACCTCCTGCCAGGAATATAATCAACAGCATTGCTATGAGATATAGTCCTGGGATAATCATTCTAAGTATTTCTTGTGTTCTGTACGACATAATTGTTTTTATTTTAGTCCTTACTATCTTTGTTTTCTCCGTCATCATACAATTCATACTCTGGCGGGGCAGCCTTATAACCTTTTCCCTCTTTCGCCTTCTGACTTTCTTTGAATGACTTTACTGGCAATTCCACTATCTGGCTGGTAAACAGATTAGCGCCCTCATGCCTGTAAATATACCTCTGATATTCTTTTTCCTTCAATGAGAAACAAATTGAGCCGCCATAATGACCTGTATTACAAATAACAACATTGCAGTACACCAGTCTCGATATTGATTCAGCCAGAAAAAGAAACGATTTCACATCCTTGTTGTATGCTAAGATAAACAGATGTTGTATTCGCCCTTTGTATAAAGCGTATCGCTCTATGTCATAGAAATCCGCACAAATGGCCAGTCCTATACGCCCATAGTCGCCTGCATCCAGCACATAAATTTCATTACATGGTTCAAAGTCTTTTCCACAATCCTCCAAATATTTTTTCTCTTCCCTTGCTGGGAAATGTTTACCAAAGTAGAACGTCTTTGCGCGCGATTTACGAAAGCCATGAGGCCATCTGTATGGTATAGCCACTAGTGCTTGGTTTCTTACATTATTCCCGGTAACCTTGAAGTCCAAACCCGTAATGATGATACTCCCTGTTTGGTCTGCTAGTTTCTTAATTTCTCGTTCAAACTGTTCAGCTACAGAAAATTCAGGAATCAATATAACATCTGGCTTTCTAGTGTCTTCCAGATTCACATAGTTATCCATCGTATGGATAATCTCGTTCCATACACGGACTCCCTCCATTGCATTCATCTTCGGCCTGTTTACAGAACAGATGCTCCAGGCTGCTTTGTTGTCAAGTGAGGTTTGTAGTATTGCAACTTTCAGTATCTCTTCCATATGTTACAAAAGATCAATCACTATCAACTGGCGATGTTCTTCATTGGCCACAGATATCAAATTATCTTTTAACGACTTTAGCGACTCTCGCAATTCTTTCTCCAAATCTTTTATCGTTTGTATACGTGGATTGTCCATAAAAGTTTCCTCTATATACTCTTCGGTCAGTATATTTCTCAATCGCCAATTCTCACGCTGTCGAGGGGATAGACATGCATACACTATGCGATAGTTCAGTGATGATATTTGCCCCTTTCCCTGTAGATCATGTAGTATGCGCTGCCAGTCATATCCTGCTTCTTGGGTGTTCAGCGACCATGGAAGTATAGTACGTTTGCTCAGCATTTGTAAGAATATCAATCCAAGGCCATAACATAGCGTTAAATACTTTGGCAACGACTGATCCAAAAGCGCTGGGTAACAATAACTTTCACCTTTCAAAACTTTATTCGGAGAGTATGTGGCTAATAATGATTGTCCACTATTAATTTTACCGAGTATCGTGTTCCAGTCCATCTGCAAAATTTCTTTCCTTCGAAATAGAAAGTTGTCAGGATGCGGCACTACATCTTGCATATTTTCGCCTTCTTTATCTATGGCTTTTATCAGTGCCAGTTCCATCATTACTGCCAGCAGTTCCGAGTACATCAAAGACCATTTACTGTCCTTGTCTGTCATACCCTTCACTTCTTCAATCCACTGTGTGACGCTGATTTTCTTTTTGTTTCTAGACTTTATTATTTTTTTCTTATCTTCCACGGACACCATCTTGCTTTGCAGTTCCTTAGCCTTTGATTGGTGTAACAGTATGTATTTCAACTCTTCATTATTCCATTCCACATTTCCCGTTAAATCTTTGGGTAGTGTCTGTTCCATTGCTTCAGTCAGACACATTTCTCGCAGATATGCCATAAAGAAAGCTTTGTAATAGGGGGACTCTGGTTTAGCCTCGCCAAAGTGTTCTTTCATGGTTCCTGTTATCACGAGTCGTTCGTCTCGTTTCCAGTTTTTCAACTTCGACACAACCCATAACAACCAGAAGGTACTATCTAGTCTTTTACAATGGTGATACTCATCTACACTATTGAAGAACCACTCTTCTTCAGGAGCCAGTGCCAGTCCAGTCTTCGCAGTATGTAGGTTGAAAAAAGCAGCGGCCTTTCTCATCATTTGCTGAGCATCCTTACTAATAAAGAGTTTCCCTTGGGTTTCCTCCACCTTGAAAACCTCTTTAAGGAAGATCACATCCTGTTTCTTCTGCCTACTATATTGATAGTCGTCAGCTACAAGTCTGTATGTAGCCCTAATTATATGGTCAGCCCGCAACAAGTCAAGTAAACCACGTAGGTACTCTATGCTAAGTGGGTGCAGTTTCTTATTCTTTTCATATTGATTCAGCTTATCATACAGCTTCACTACCTGACACGGTTGATGTATTACACAGTATCCCATTGCCCTTATCCAGACTCTCACCTTGTCAGGAACATCATCAAGAGCATGCATCAGCATATTGAAGATTTGCCGTTCTTTCGATTGGGTTAATTTTTCTCCTGCTGCAAGTGTCTTGCTAAGCTTTTCCAAAGGCCAAAGATGTTGTTCTACAAATGGATATTCCTTTCTCAAGGCATCAGTGTCTATATCTTCTACACCATCAAACACGATTTGTGTGCATCGCTTAATAAGCGTATCCAGATTGTTCGGATTGTCAATACCATAAAGTGGGGCATGCTTTTCTATCCCCTCTTTCATCTTCTTGTATTCCGTTTCGAGCCAATTTAGCCATGCCAGTCTGAATCGTTTTACGGCTTCATAGTCGACTTCCCCATCCACTATCAGTCTAGATAGCATCGTACAGGCAAAAGAAATTCTTGTGCTCTTCTTGATTTCTTGTTCCGATAAATCTGCCACAAGCAGTGATTGCAATTCACTAAATACTATTGCAAATTCTTTTGCAGAAAGCATATTCAGGTTCATACCCTGCAACTGTGACACTTTTTGCAGGGTCTGTGTCATCAATGGTGTCGGAAAGAAGGGGTCAATGGCTGAAAATTCGTCCATCGCTGGTAATAATGCATCCTCATAGTCTGCAATAAAGACGCCACCCTGATCTTTTTCTTTACCTTCTAAAACCTTCGCTATTCCATCTGGTGCCAGTTTTTCTATATTAACTTCAAGTCCATATTGGTGCAACAATTTCTGGTACCATCCAGTCCAATCAAAGAGAACCTGAGGGCTAGTAGCTATAATAACATGATCGTCCACATACCTAAAATGAATAACATCACGATTGGCTTCTAAGTGCTTATTCACCTCAGCATCAATTTCAAGCATATAGATATTGGCGAGGAATCCTGCTACAATCAAACCTGTCGGCAGACCTTCAAACTGTGGTCTTCCTTCCAGTTGCATAGTTTTCAAGTCTTCATCTCCTCCCTCGTAGTCGTAATCGGTATAATCTACTTCAAACTCGCATAGTGCTGATATAAGTCCATCAATGGTTTCATCGCCCTGCGTATAAGAATGTAATCCATTCAGAATCACATCCTTCACTTTGTTCAGTTTCACCTGCTGATAAAACTTTGTCAGGTCTATGCCTGCCCAATATAGTTGAGACAGTGTGGTATTACGTTTTTCAAAATACCCGTCTTCAAGGTAGGCGAGTTGCAAGTATTTCTGACTTTCCGTCAATGCAGTGTTGTCTTGCTGCGTCTGCAACTCATTATTGTCAAACTCGTCTTTCTTCAATCCGGCCATCATCTTGAGCGATGCAGTGATACGTCTTCTCATCAGCGGCCAGCTCTGAGTCCATTTGCGGTAAAAGTTCCTCGATGTATTTCTGTAATTACCTACCTTCCATATCTTGTTTCCATCTTCATCCCTCTCCTGCCACATCGATACATAGAGCCTATTGCCATAACTCCATGCAGGCATTTTCCTATCAAACACATGCCCTATAGCATTACAGACTGCCATCCATACCAATTGGTCACGAAAATCAATGAAGAACGATTGTCTTACTTTAAGTTCGCCGTTCTCATCTTTTCCACCTTTGGGAAATGGTATTGGGCGTATAGCTTTCATCTTGTATTCACCTTTTATAATGCAGGTTGCTAGCTCTCGTAGGTTATCCACAAGATTCATCTTGAACTCAGCAATCAGTAACTCGTCATACCACACGTCACCGTAGTTGAATGCTCTTTCCAACTTTCTCCAGGCCAACATCATATTCTCCAAAGATGTAACCTGCTCTATTAGATTAATTCCCATTGGCATACTAACAGTTATTGATGCATTTTGATGTAATAGTCAGAAAAGTCCTTGCAGCCCTCGGGCAAAGACACCTGTACCACCATTACGCCACGTTTTCCAAGCATATTTTGAAGTTCATCAAACAATCGCTCGCCAGCTTCATCATTGTCTGGATACATATATAAATTTTTTGCGGCCAAGAGGTTAAGCTGTTTTTCTTTCAACAGCGTAGCACTAGGTATCGCAACCGCTTTCCTTCCACTCGACAGAAGAGCTATGCAGTCTGTTATTCCTTCTGAGAGGAATAGTTTCTCGCCTATTTTCAAGTCCTTTAATATTCCAATATTAAACATACTTATCTGTGCATTCTGTATAAACTGGAATCTTGGAACATCTTTTTTCTTGCCTAGATACCTTGACTGTAGGTTTATAATCCGCCCTTCCATGTCTTTATATGGAAACAACAGGCATGGTGTGTAAAAATGAAGATACAATCCATACTGGCCTCGTTTTACTAGGCCGGATTTTATGCATCGTTCTTCTCCAAATTGATTAACTAATGCATTAACCAACTTATCAGGATAAGTCACAGAACCTATGCCAAGTTGACTAACTACATCTTCGCTATATTTCCTTTCTTCAAACAAGAACTGCTTGGCCTTATCAGAAAGCCTTGCCCTCTTTATTACCCATTCATTTAACTCCACATCCGAAATATTCTTTGGTTCTTCTACCTTGACAGTGCTTTTCTTTGGCTGTGTTTTTTTTACATATTTTGGTTTCTCTTTGTTGGGCAAAGGAATTGAAAACTCTCTTGCTAATATCTGACAGGCCTCTTGAAAACTGCAATTTTCCACTTGCATCGTCAAGGTAATAGGATTACCACCCTTACCACAAACAAAGCAATGACAGAAATTCTCTTTAGAGCTGGTACTGAATCTCAAACTTGGATTATGATCGCTATGCCACGGGCATAAGGCCCAATGCTTCTTAACATCCATTCCAAGTTTAGCAGCAACAGATTCTATAGAGAGTTCATTCAACTTCTCGATAAATTGATTGTTATAATATGGCATAGCTTCATTATTATTTGTCCTTCAGCGCATCTCAACTGGGCAGCTCATCTCTCCTGCGCTTATTGGCTTACCCGCATAGAAAGATTTCTCATCTCCCCCTCCACTATCTTCATCATTAATCAAACAGTATACACAAATGCACCTTTTTTGTATTCCCTGCTCATGTCCCTATTCTCATCCTTGTTCGGAGAATACCCCTCCTGGAATTTCTTCTTAATCATTTGTGCATCTTCAAAAGACGCCAAACAAGTATGCCTAATATTGTTTAGCAAAGCATATTCCTCTATCAGTTCTTTAAACCTTGGATGAGAAAATCCGTTATAATAGAGCATAATCAATTCGTATGGAGACAGTGTCGCTCTGACTATAGCGGCATACTCATATTTCTTTTTCCTATCAATAATCACAGGGTTAGCATCATCAATGTATTTGAAGATTCTATAAAGATGACGATAGTAGTGATCCAAGAACCATAGTCCTTTTGTCAAATCAAGCCTCATTTTTACTTCGTCATCATATCCTAAAGCATCTTTCAGTTTGAACGATGCTGTACCTTCTCCGACATATATTCTAATGGGCATCTCTTCATAAGTAGATTGAAACACATCCCGCCCAGTTTTCTTTTCCGCAATATTATTCTGATTTCTGTATTCTATAACCAATCCATTTGTTATCTCCTGTTGGATATGGATCATCTCAAAGAGATTACTCTCAAACCGTTCAATAGCTATATCATGACGCTGCTGAATGTTGGCTTTATATTGAACCCAAAAGGCAATAAATGTTAGACCTGCTGCAGCTATAGCTATAAATGGCCCCATAATACCACCGATTGTATCTCCTATCTCTCCTGTTGTCGAGAAGTCTATCCACGAGTGCTTTGCAAGCAACCATGGCAGGCAACAAATCAAAAGGGCAATAACCAAAAACCATATAAATGATTTCCAGAATCCTTTATCAAAAGTCAAATGATCCATTATTACATATTCTTACTTTCCCCCACTCCTCGGGGTCACCCCATCACCAAACAGGGAGGACACTGTACACGATATGATTGCCACACACCTCATGGATGATTGACGTCCAAATGCACCGATGATTAGTAGTAACAGATTACAAAGATAAGGATTTCTTATGAATAATCCAAACTTTTTACCAAAAAAAATCATACAAAGCCAAAATCGCCCCGAACTGTGACACTCTATTCAGATATACCGGGCTGGAGCTGAAGGATCGGTATGAGCTGATCCGCGCAGCATTCGGGCTATAGACAATGAAAGCCCCCGCTCGCACGAGCGGAGGCTTTCATTATTTCTTCCTTCCCCATTGAGGCCAAAACAAGTACGAGCAAAATTGCCAAAGTGCTCTAAGGTATTTCATTGCGCAGCCAGATATAAAAGTTAAGCGAGACCTTTGATGGTCCCAGTTTACCTTAATGTAAGAGCGACAGGAGGAGCGGTTAAGTCCTTGCCAACGATTGGCGAGGATTTAGGAGTGGTTCGAGGTCCTCCTTAGGACAAGGAGGATGAGGTGGTTGTGACCCTGAAGGGGAATCCCTGCTTTATAGCCGTCCCTTCAAAGGGGCTCAAAAGGTTCCTTTTCTCTTGCATGAGAGAAATGAACAAAAAGGTCATAGGGTTTTACCCTATAATGTTCGCTTTGATGGTATCAAGAATATAGCGAACATCCTCGTCCGAGACATAAGGCCCCGCCGGCAAACACATGCCGACCTTAAAAATCGCCTCTGATACGCCATTCACGTAAGCAGGAGCATCCTTATAACAAGGCTGTTTATGCATTGGTTTCCAAAGTGGACGGGATTCGATATTCAAAGCATCCAATCCGACACGCATAGCTTCCACATTGTCGTTAGGTTGACAGTCGGTAACAGCGGAAGAAGCCGCATGAATAACGCCCGCAGCACCGCCGACAGCACCAGTGACAATCTGCTTGTAAGCGTTCTCTTGCCCTTTAACTTTCAAATTAGGATCCAACGTCATGGTGCAAAGCCAATAGTTACTGTCGTATTCGCCTGTTGATGGTTGTGAATGGACTTTGATGCCATCCACATTCTTCAGCAACTCCTCATATAATTTTTGGACTCTCTTATGATGGGCAATATGCTCATCAACAATGGTCATTTGGCCTCGGCCTATACCTGCACAAATGTTACTCATACGGTAGTTATAGCCAATGGCCTCATGCTGGTAATAGGGATAGCTTTCTCGTGCCTGGGTGGCCAGCCACATCACCTTCCGCCACGCCTCCTTGTTGGGACAGATCAAAGCTCCACCGCCAGAGGTGGTAATCATCTTGTTACCGTTGAACGACAGCACGCCATAGTCTCCAAATGTTCCCAGCACCTGTCCGTTATAACGCGAGCCGAAGCCCTCTGCAGCAT